>ERZ1673699.450-NODE-450-length-46003-cov-13.094694_pt1 | contig 46003 bp, 46 predicted proteins | sample MGYA00580229_ERZ1673699 | MGnify/ENA primary metagenome ERZ1673699 (study PRJEB41218, sample SAMN15661785) | gut metagenome | host: Homo sapiens | place: Canada: London | collected 2015-08-20/2019-03-30 | study: EMG produced TPA metagenomics assembly of... | reverse complement strand
CTGCCCGCGAGGTGGTGAGCCGCCTGCTGAAATACTTCGCCGGTGAGGGCATCGTAAAGCTCTACCGCGGCGGGGTAGAGGTATTGGACAAGGAAAGACTGAACCGGATCGCGAGAGGTGAAGCATGATACAGAAAAATGAATTTCCCATTTTGGAATACGATTTCGACTCGACAGAGATATTAAAGCCCAACCACGGGGCGGAGCAGCTGACTCTACCGGAGAAATGCGTCTTTGCTTTTCTGGGGGACACCATCGACTCCTATGCCGCCGAGACGGTCGCGGCAGTTGCAGAGCATTTTGAGACGATCACAAAGACCTACCCGATTTATGTTGTAAAAAATGACGGCGAAGAATTCTGCCTCTGTCAAGCCCCACTGGGAGCGCCCGCTGCGGCACAGTTTATGGATTGTCTCATTGCTTGCGGGTGCAGGAAAATTGTTACGGCAGGCTCGTGCGGCGTGTTGACCGAAATGGCAGAGAACGAATTTCTTATCCCGACCAAAGCGCTGCGGGATGAGGGCACATCCTATCACTATCTTCCTGCCGCCCGGTATGCAGAACCGGCCTCGGAAGCGGTGCAGGCCATAGAAAAGACCTTCCGTGCGCTGGGTCTTCCCTTCCGTGAGTGCATCACATGGACGACAGACGGCTTTTTCCGAGAAACAAGGGATATGGTGGCGCACCGGAAAGCCGAAGGCTGCGCAACGGTAGAAATGGAATGTGCTGCCCTTGCGGCCTGCGCCAAAAAGCGCGGAGCAGCTTTTGGACAAATTCTGTACACAGCGGATTCCCTTGCAAATGCAGAGCAGCATGATGACCGTGACTGGGGAAAGGATTCGCTGCGGAAAGCGTTGGAACTCTGCATAGAAGTTCTGAGAATGTGGTGAACCATATAAAAATCGCAGAGAGTCGTTGAAACTGCTTGACATTTGAAAAACTGATCGGAGATTTGAACGGCGCATACAGCCGCCGCATCAATTTACAGCACAGACTGGTCTATCAGATCTATGAGGAAGAAAAGACCATCAAAATTCTGAGTCTTTGGACTCACTACGAGCGATAAAAAATGCCATCGTGCCTAAGCACGATGGCATTTTTGCTATCAAAGGGAATTACCCTTTGCACCCCTGCTCTTCCCAGTCGCCGAAGTCAGAGACGTCGGCGATTTTAGTCGGGTCGAACTTACCGTTTTCGTCCTTGGGGGCGACGGCGGGGCCGGCCTCCACGGGGTTCGGGTTCGGAGCCTCGGGGTCACAGACCGGGCGCTCTTCGCTCTGGTCGAGCAGGGTCACAGGCTCTGCGGACTCAGCGGGCGCTGCCTCCGTCTCAGGGGCGGCGGGCTCCTCAGCGGGAGCGGTCTCTTCTGCCGGTGCGGCGGCTTCGGCCTCTGCCTTGGCCTCACCCTCGGCGTATGCCTCGGCGGTCTTGGCGGCCTCTGCGTCGTCCTTTTCGGCTTCCTCGGGGAACTCGATGGATTCGATGATGGGTGCGGCCTTCTCGTTCAGGAGCTTGTCCATGATGACGATAGCGGCACCGGTGGCCGCCACAGCGGCGGCAGTACCCAGAATACGGAAGATTGCTTTCATGCCATGACCTCCTTGGTTATGTTGTAGTTAGGAGAAGGTGACAACATCGTTCAGCGGCTTCTCGGCAGGCTCCACCGACAGTGCGGTGAGCACCGGGCCTTTGCCGCGGTAGATGTTATGGAACTTATAGCCGACCTTTGCGGTCACTTTGACCCATGCCCGCTGCTCGAGGGCCTTGTAGCCGTCGTAGCTGCAGGGGAAGCCCACGAACTGGATGTCCTGCACGCAGCAGGTCATGGCGAACCGGCCCGGCACGAAACTGTTCTTGCCGGCACGGTTGGTCTGGCAGACCTGTGCGAGGAACTTGACGGTCTTGCCTGCGTACTTCTGGGGCTCGTCCTGACAGTCCATATACCAGATGCCGTAATCGTCGTCCGGGATGTCGATGACCGGGGCATTGATGTCGAAGGGCAGCGGGTCGGGGATGTCGTCGTAAGCCACGCTGCCGTCCTTGAACTCGTAGGCGATGTCGCACTTGCGGGATGCCTGACGCACCAGCTTGTGCAGCTCCTGACGGGCGGCGTCGTTGTTGACGGCCTCGGCGCGGTTGAAGACGATGAGCTCACTGCGGGCGATCTTGTCCAGCATCAGCGCACGCATGGAGTTGTCGCGGGCGTAGGTCAGCGCGGTGGTGCCGTCGGCGGTGGCGATGCACTGGTAGACGATCCAGTTTTCGGGCAGATTGTTTGCCAGGTCCTGCAGCATCCACATACCGTTATACTCGATGACCACGCGGCCTGCGTCGGCCTCCTTAGCCAGCTTTGCGAGGTTCTGGGGGTTCAGCTCAGCCTTGTCCTCGAGGTTGTAGAGCGTCACGCCGGGGAAGGCGAACTTCTTCTCATTGTACTCTTCTTCGCCCTCCTCGCAGACCAGCAGAAGGGTCTTGTCGCCGGAGTCGAAGTTGGGGTCTTCAAAAGTCTCCTGAATGAACTTGGTCTTGCCGCTCTCGAGGAAGCCCACAAACAGGTAAACCGGGATCTCATTTGCCATAATCTTTTATCCTTTCAGGGTCGATCAGCAGCCGAACAGTGCAGCGATGGCCTTTTCATCCAGTTTGGAGCCGATGACCACCAGCTTGCCGCCGACATCTGCACCGCGTGCGCGGACTTCCCACTCGCCGGGAACGTAGTCGAACTCCAGCCAGCCGTCTGCGCCGCCGTCCACGATGCCCTTGGAGCGGAGGATCATGCCGTAATTGCCGGTGTCCAGCTCGGTGAGGGCGTGCTCAATGTCAGCCTTGGAGAATTTCTTGGCCGTCTCGACGCCCCAGCTGGTGAAGACCTCATCGGCGTCGTGGTCATGATGATGGTGATGATGGCCGCAGCAGCAATGCTCGTCGTGGTCATCATGGTCGTGGTGGTGATGATGCTCATGCTCGTCTTCATCATCGTCATCGTGGTCATGATGATGCTCATGCTCGTCTTCATCATCGTCGTCGTCATCATGATGATGGCCGCAGCAGCAATGCTCATCATGGTCATCATCGTGGTCGTGGTGATGATGGTGTTCGTGCTCCTCTTCCTCGTCCTCGTGGGAGTGCTCCTCGTTGGCCTTGGCAGCCATAGCGATCAGCTCAGCCTTGAAGTCGTCCTTGGTGGACATGGCCTTCAGGATCTGCTCGCCGGTCAGGGCGTCCCAGGCGGTGGTGACGATGGTAGCGGTGGGGTTCTTCTCGCGCAGCATGGCCACAGCGGCGGCGATCTTTTCCTCGGTGGCGTTCTGGGTGCGGCTCAGGATGATGCAGCTTGCGTGGCTGATCTGGTCGTCGTAGAACTCACCGAAGTTCTTCATATACATCTTGACCTTGTTGACGTCGGCCACGGTAACGAAGCTGCTCAGCTGAACATCCAGATGCTCGGCCACGCCCTCGACAGCGCGGGTCACGTCGGACAGCTTGCCGACGCCGGAGGGCTCGATAACGATGCGGTCGGGGTGGTACTGCTCCACCACCTGCTGCAGAGCGGCGCGGAAATCGCCCACCAGAGAGCAGCAGATGCAGCCGGCGTTCAGCTCATTGATCTGGATGCCGGACTCCTTCAAAAAGCCGCCGTCGATGCCGATCTCGCCGAACTCGTTCTCGATGAGCACGACCTTCTGGCCTGCAAAGGACTCTTTGATGAGCTTCTTGATAAGGGTGGTCTTACCGGCGCCAAGGAAGCCGGAGAAAATATCAATTTTGGTCATAGTCTGAAATGCCTCTTTCTTTTATGCAGACGCCGCAAAGGCGCTGCCCAGCAGGCCCGTCGGGCCTTACAAGCAGTCCGGGCCGCTGAGTGCTGACCCGTAAAATTCCTACACTCCTATTATAACAAGGCTGTCAATGGCAAACCGGCCTTTTTGATGAGAAATTTGTAACATTTTTTGCAATTTGCTTGCGTTTTCGGGCGGCAGGACCAAAATGATACCTGCGAATTGCATTCTGCGCCCCGGAATGATACAATAAAGTACAGCAAACCATCGCCGCCGGACGTTTTTCCGGCAGAATAAAGAAAGAAGGCTTTTTGACATGAGCATGAATACCGTTCCCGAGCGTCTGGCCGCCCTGCGCGAGGCCATGAAGGCAAACGGCGTGGACGTCTACCTCATCCCGGTGGGAGACCCGCACGCCAGCGAGTATATGCCCGACCACTACACTGCCCTGACCTACTTCTCCGGCTTCCACGGCGAGAACTCCAACTTCGTCGTCACCATGACCGAGAGCGCTGTCTGGGCCGATGGCCGTTACTTCGTGCAGGCCGAGAAGGAGATCGCTGGCACGGAGATCCAGCTGATGCGGATGGGCGAGCCGGGCGTGCCGACCGCCGAGCAGTACTGCGGCAAAGTCCTGCCCGAGGGTGGCAAGCTGGGCCTCTGCGGCCTGACTGCTTCCTGCGGTCTGGTGCGCAGCCTGCAGAAAGAACTGGACGCTAAGAAAGGCACCATCAAGCTGTTGAACCTCGAGGACGAGCTGTGGACGGAGGGCCGTCCCGCCCTGCCCGCTACCCCGGCATGGCTCCTGCCGAAAGAGTACGCAGGCTTCTCCCCTGCCGAGAAGCTGGGCCAGCTGCGTGCGAAGCTCTCTGAGCTGGGCTGCACCGCACAGCTGGTGGGCAAGCTGGACAATCTGGCATGGCTGCTCAATCTGCGTGCGATGGACATTCAATGCACCCCTTATGCAATGGCTTACTGCTATGTGACCCCCGATAAGGCGACCCTCTTCATCAACACCGCCCGCGTCAGCGCCGAGGCTGCTGCGGAGCTGAAGGAGAACGGCGTGGAGCTGGCTGAGTACGACGATGTGCTTACCTTCCTCGCCGCCCAGGCCGAAGAGCAGACCGTTCTGGCCGACCCCGTTTCCGTCAACTACGCTGTTTACCAGACCCTGCAGGCCAACCCGGCTCTGACCGTCAAGGACGAGGCCGACCCCCTGCTGCCCATGAAGGGCGTCAAGAACGAAGTCGAGCTGGCTCACACCCGCGAAGCGCACATCCGCGACGGCGTGGCTATGGTGCGCTTCCAGATCGAGCTGGAGAACCGTCTGGCTGCCGGCGAAGAGCTGACCGAGCTGACCATCGACGAGATTCTGCACAAGTACCGCAGCGCACAGGACAAGTTCCTGACTGAGAGCTTCGGCACCATTGCAGCTTACGGCCCCAACGCCGCCATGATGCACTACCACGCCACCGAGGAAGACCACGCAAAGCTCGAGAAGAAGGGCTTCTTGCTGGTGGACAGCGGCGCGACCTATATGGACGGCACCACCGACATCACCCGCACCTACCCGCTGGGTGAGCTGACGGAGGACGGGCGCCTGTTCTACACCTGGACTTTACAGTGCCACATCGACATCGCCCGGGCTGTCTGGCTGGACTACTGCGACGGCCATATGCTGGACACCATCGCCCGTGAGCCGCTGTGGCGCCACCTCATCAACTACCGCTGCGGCACCGGCCACAGCGTCAGCCACGTGGGCAACGTCCACGAAGGCCCCCACGCCCTGAACGGCCGCAACACCACCGTCTTTAAGCCGGGCATGATCGTCACCGACGAGCCGGGCGTCTATGAGGGCGGCGTCGTCGGCATCCGCATCGAGAATGAGCTGGAGTGCTACCACAAGGCATCCAACCAGTACGGCGAGTTCCTGGCATTCCGCCCCATCACGTTCGTGCCGATCGCCACCTCCCCCATCGTCCCGGGCGTTTTGAGCCGTGACGAGCTGGATTGGCTGAACGCCTACCACCGCGAGGTCTTCGAGAAGCTGGCTCCCCGCCTGACCGAGGACGAGCGCGACTGGCTGGCTAAGAAGTGTGCCGCCATCGGAGCGTAAAATTCCTCTAAAAGGCTCCCCTATTAGGGGAGCTCCGCGACATGCCCGTGTCAGCGGGATGGAGCGGTGAGAGGTTGAATTTCAACAAAAGCGGGAGGCCCCGCAGGGGCCTCCCGCTTTTCTTTAGGATGAGATCTCTGCCTTGTGCTCTTTCCAGTAGGCTTTCGCCTCATCGATGACCTTCTTGAAGGGGCCGGAGGGGTAAGTGCTCTCGGCAATGTCGATGAGGAATTTGTAGAGCTGGGGCCGCACCTGCTCATACATCCCAAGCCGGGTGTAGAGGTCCTTGTAGTAGTGGAACACCTGGATCTTGTTCTGCACCAGAGTGGCAGGCTTTATCTGGGTGTGGCAGATGCTCTGAGGGTTCTGGACGTAGTAGTAGCCGGGCTGCGGGATGGACGCAAAGACTTCGGCGTACTGGATATACTGCATGTTGAACACGAGGTCTTCGGCCCAGCGCATCTCGCTGGTAAAGCGGATGTCGTGCCGGGTGAGGATGTCGCGGCGGTAGAGCTTGTTCCAGAGCACACTGTAAAAGTAAGAGGCAGGCTTGTCCATCAGGCGGCGGGCGAAGGTGTCCTTGTCGTAGACGCCCTCGGGCAGGAAACCGTATTCCCGGTTCTCCGGCGGGCGTGCAACATGCATGACGCCGAGGTCGTCCTGGATTTTTTCCAGCACCTGTTCCGGCTTTGACGCCCCGGCGGGGATGACCATGGTGTAGGGCGAGATGACGAGGTCGGCACCGGTCTTCTCTGCCGCCTCCACCAGCCGGGCGGTGTAGTCCGGGGCGATGTAGTCATCGCTGTCCACGAACTGGACGTACTTACCGCCGGCAAGCTTCAGGCCGAGGTTCCGGGTGTCGGACACGCCGGAGTTTGCCTTGTCCACCAGCAGGATGCGGCTGTCCTTTTTGCGGAACTCCTCGCAGACGGGCAGGCTCTTATCTTTGGAGCCGTCGTTGATGACGATGAGCTCGAGGTTCTTGTACTCCTGCCCGCAGATGCTTTCGAGGCAGCGGCTCAGGTGGCTCTGGGCATTGTACACAGGGACGATGATGCTGACGAAAGGCATTTCCATAGCAGTTTCTCCTTTTGTTATTTATAACAATGATACTCCCGCCGGGCCGAAAAAGCAAGCGCCGGCGGCAGGCCCGAAAGGGGGCTTCGGAATGATATTTCATATCGCGGTGTGCAGCCCGGACAGCGTCCTCCGCAGCCGGGTGGAGCGGCAGTGTCTCGACTATTATGCCCGGCGGGACGACGCCTGCATCATCGAGCAGCTGGACAGCCCGGAGGCCCTGCTGGCCCGGGACGACGCCGGGGAGCGGTACGAGCTGTACCTCATCGAGCTGCCGTCCACGGCAGCCGCCGCGTCGCTGCGGGCAGCGGCTGCACTCCGCAGCCGGGGGCGGCGCAGCCCGCTGGCTTTTCTGGCCCATACGCCCGCCCACGCCTACAGCGCCTACCGGGTGGACGCCATGCAGTATTTATTGCTGCCTGTTCCGCCGGAACAGCTCATCGCTCTGCTGGCCCGGGCCGCCGAGCCGGAGTACGGCCCGGCCATCCCGGTGGCCACGGCGTCGGGTCTGCGGGTGCTGCCCTTCGCGGACATCGAATACCTCGAGTGTACCCACCATGTGGTGCATTTCCATCTCGCCAGCGGCGAGGATGTGCCGTCCCTGTCTGTCCGGGTGCCGTTCGCGCAGGTGGCCCAGCCGCTTTTGGCGGATGAGCGCTTCGTCCAGCTCCACCGCTCTTATGTGGTCAATCTGGCGGCGGTGTCCCAGCTGGCGGCGGGCGAGTTCTGGATGCAGAGCGGCGCACGGGTCCCTGTCCCCCGCGGGCGGGAGCCTGCAGCCCGCACGGCGCTGAAAGATTATCTGGAAAAGCAGTTCCGATAAAGCAATGGGGAGGCTCGGAAGAGCCTCCCCATTGCTTTATAATTTTGTCCAGTCCAGCTGCGTCCAATCCGTTATGTACTGGTCGGCGAGGCGCTGCAATTCGGGCTTATCGGCAGCGCTGGTCTCGTCCTCGATGTCGATGAGGTAGAAGCCGCACTGCCTGGCCGTACGGGTGGCGTAGACAGCGTCCTCGCAGACAACGGCGTCGGCGGGTTCGTTGCCGCCCAGCCGCTCGAGGACTTCGTGGAACACCTCGGGGTGAGCTTTGCTCTTCGCGCCCTGTGCGGTGTAGAAGAACTCGAAATAGTCTGCGACGCCCAGCCGGGTGAGCACTTCTTCGCACTGCTCTGCCCAGGTGTTGGAGCAGATGCACATCCGCACGCCCTCGGCTTTCAGCCGGGCCAGCATCTCCCGGACGCCGGGCTTCAGCTCAACTTTTTTGTACAGGTCCCGGATGACCTGCCGCATGGCAGGCTCGTAGTCCCGGAGGGTCAGGGGCAGATCGTAGGTGCGGATGAGATATTCCGCGCCCTCCACCATCCCCATGCTCAGCAGAACATCGTGGATGCCGGGTCTTGCGGTGCGGCCATAGCGGCGCAGCAGCTCCAGCGGTGCGCCCTGCCACACCACAGTCATGCTGTCGGTGAGGGTGCCGTCCATGTCGAAAATCCATTGCTTGCGGTGCATCTGTCGTCCTCCTGAATCATTCTGGCAAGGTGAATTTATTATAGCACATTTTTTGTTACAAAAACAGAGAGAAATCTCCCGGGAAATATGCTATAATCTAGGCAAAACCGGAACACATCAAAGGAGGCAGAAAACATGGCGCAGAACAACACCCCCGTAAAGGCGCTGGTGCTGGCGGGCGGGGGCGCCCGCGGCAGCTATCAGGTGGGCGTCTGGCGGGCGCTGATCGAGCTGGGCTGGCGGCCCCAGATCATTACGGGTACCAGCGTCGGCAGCCTGAACGGCGCCATGTTCGCCCTCGACCTCTACGAGACGGCCCGGGACATGTGGCTGACCATCCGCAGCCAGGATGTGATGGAGCTGCCCGCCGAGGATGCGCCGCTTTCCGAGCTGCACGCATTCCTCAAAGACGCTGTGACTCAGGGCGGCATGGACGTCACTCCGCTGGAAGAGATCGTCGAGCGGGTGCTGGACGAAGATAAACTCCGCAAAAGCCCCATCCGGCTGGGCCTTGTGACCGTGGAGCAGAAGACCCTCAAGGCCCGGGAGCTTCCGCTGGAAGACATCCCCGAGGGCAAGGTGAAAGACTACCTGCTGGCCTCTGCAGCCTGCTTTCCCGCCCTGCGGGCCCACACCATCGACGGGGTGTCTTACCTCGACGGCGGCTACCGGGACAATATGCCCACCGCGCTGGCCCAGAAGATGGGCGCAGAAGAGCTGGTCTGTGTAGACCTGGAGGGTGTGGGCATCACCCGCCCCAACCGCACCGGCCTGCCCACCACCCTCATCCGAAGCTACTGGGAGCTGGGCGACATCCTCCACTTCGAGCCCGCCACCGCCCGGCGGAACATCGAGCTGGGCTACCACGATACATTGCGGGCCTTCGGGCGGCTGCGGGGCTGCGCCTACGCTGTGGACAGCGGGGCTGAGAGCAGCGCGGATGCCGCCGCATTCCATGCGGCCTTCGAGGCCGTCCAGAAGGACGTGCGGGAAAAGCACCCCTCCACCCTGACGGCAGACGCTGCTCTCCTGCTGGCAAAACTCTCGGATGCAGAGCTTGCCCCGCTGGAAGCCGCGGCTGAGGACGTGGGCGTAGACCCCGCCCCCTACTACACCACCCGTACTTTGGGAGAAGCTTTCCTTGCAAAATGCGACTTCGAGCGCCTCAGGAGCTTCGAGCCGCTGTTCGAGGGTGAAGCAGGCCCGGCGCAGGCCGCACGGGCCGCTCTGCTGCCCAACACCTTTTTGCAGGCACTGGTCTGCCGGGCGCTGACCGGCAGAGTGCCGCCGGAGGAGATGGAAACATGAAGGTATATAAGGGCTTTACCGCATCGCCCGGCCTCGTGCTGGGTCAGGTCAGCCGGCTGGACCGCCCACCGCTGGTGTTCGGCGAGGGGCCTTTCCACCCCGAACAGGAAAAGCAGGCGCTGGAAGACGCCATCAAGGTCGCTCAGCAGGAGCTGGACGAGATGGCTGGCCGCGCCGCGCCCTCGGAGCAGGCCATCTTCCTGTTCCAGAGCATGATGCTGGAAGACGAGGGCTTCATGAATGAGGTGGCTTTCCAGATAAAAGCCGGCGTCGGTGCCGCCGAGGCGATGGACCGTGTGGGCCGCCGCTACGCCGCCCAGCTGGCCGCCATGAAGGACAACGCCTACATGCAGCTGCGGAGCGTGGACATCCTCGACGTGACCCAGCGCATCACCAACATCCTCTGCCACCGGCTCCGCAGCTGGCTGGCCCTCGACCACCCGGTCATCCTTGCGTCTGACCTGCTCATGCCCACCGATCTGTTCAGCGTCCCGGCGGGCCGCATCCTCGGCCTCATCACCGCCGAGGGCAGCGGCCAGAGCCATGCAGCCATCATCGCCCGCTCGCTGAACATCCCGGGCATCACCCAGGTGGGCGAAGATTTCCTGAAAGACTGCGACGGCCGCGAGGTCATCCTGAACGCCACCGAGGGTGAGTGCATCCTTGACCCGGATGCCGCCGCCCGGCAGAGAGCCATCACCTGCATCTGCGAGATGCAGCGCCAGAACGAGGAGCTGAACGCCCAGCTTGAGCTGCCCAACCGCACCCGGGACGGCAAAGAATTCGAGCTTCTGGCCAACTGCTTCGGCCCCGAGGACGTGGGGACCGCGATGGAGTCCGGCGCGTCCGGCGTGGGCCTGCTGCGCAGCAGCTACATGATGATGCCCGGCCACGCCATGGACGAGCAGGAGCAGTATCTGTTTTACACCTCCTGCCTCGCCGCCGCCAGGGGCAGGACGGTGACGGTGCGCACCTTCGACTTCGGTGCTGACCGCACCATGGCCGACGCCTATCAGGGCGTCCAGTCCTCCAAGCTGGGCCTGCGGGGCATCCGCAGCAGCCTGCGCAATCTGCCCCAGATGGCAGTTCAGATCTGCGCCCTCATGCGTGCCGCCACAAAAGGCCCGCTGCGGGTCATGTTCCCCATGGTGACAGACATCGAGGACTGGGATTCCGCCATGCAGGTGGTAGACCACTGCCGCCGCAAGCTCACCGAGCGGGGCGTGGAGTTCGAGCCTGACGTCCCCTTCGGCGTCATGCTCAGCGTCCCCGCCGCCTGCCTGACGGCAGAGGACTTCACGGCTCACGGCTGCCGGTTCTTCGTCATCGGAACCAACGATTTGACCCAGTACACCCACGCGGTGAGCCGGGAACTGGCCATTGCCGAGCACTACTACCGTCCCGCCAGCCCGGCCATGAAAAAGCTCATCGCCATGGTGGTGGACGCCGCCAGGAAAGCGGACATCCCCGTCACCATCTGCGGCCTCGCCGTCGGCAATGCCGTCAACGCGACCCAGTATCTCCACCTCGGCCTGCGCAGCTTCTCCATGAGCCCGCAGAACCTGTTGACCATCAAAAAGGCCCTGCGGGATGCAGATGCAGAATAAATGAGAAACGGCGTCCCACCTCGGCGGGACGCCGTTTCTGATGTCAGAACTTATTCAAGATTCCCCGTCAGGGTCATGACGGCAGAGACAACGGCCAGCGGGGCCGTCTCACAGCGGAGGATGCGGGGGCCGAGGCCGACGGTCTTTGCGCCGGCTTTTGCGGCCATCTCAGCTTCCTCGGCGGCGAAGCCGCCCTCTGCGCCGGTGATGATGGCGATCTTCAGTTTTTCGCCATTGGCGGGCGTGGCCTCAGCCAGCAGCTGGCGCAGAGGTGCGCCGCCGCACTCGTAGCAGAAGAGCACGAGGTCATACTGGTCGAGGCTGCGGCAGACAGCCCCGAAGTTGGGCAGCGGAAGGGCCACATCCGGCAGGATGCCCCGGCCGCACTGCTTGGCGGCTTCAAAGGCGATGCGGTTGTAGCGCTCGTTTTTCTGCTCTTCCTTCTTGGGCGCGGCCACGCAGTAGCGGCTGAAAAATGGGATGAAGTGGTCACAGCCCAGTTCGACGCCATGGCGGATGACCTGCTCCAGCTTGTCCTGCTTGGGGTAGCCCACCAGCAGGGTGACGTCCACGGTGGGCTCTGCGGCGCTGGGGTAGCCCGGCTCCACGCTGAACTCCACCGTCTCGTCGCCAAAACCGGTGATGGTGGCAGTATACTCGACGGCGCTGCCGTCGCAGAGGATGACGGTGTCCCCCAGTTTGCCCCGCATCACGCGGGAGAGATGGTGGGCGTCGGCCCCCCGCAGCACGGCGGTACCGTTGGAAATTTCAGTGGTAAAATAACGGTGCGGCATATTTTTTGATCCTTTACATCTTAGGCTCCCCTCACAGGGGCAATAACGACGACCGCCGCCAGTGGCGGAAGCAGGGAGTCGTTGTTGGGGGCCGCGGCCAGCAAGGCGCAAGTGCTTTTCAAGCACGAAGCGAATGCTGGGAGCCGCAACCCGGCAATGGCAGTGCGAAGCACTGACTGAGAGGTTGGCCTTATGCCTTCTTGCAGACGATGCACTCCCAGCCGCGCTTCTCCTTCACTTCCAGCACAGCGAGGCCGGCGGCTTCCAGCGCGGCGATGACCTCATCCTTCCGGCTGTCGATGATGCCGCTGGCGATGAAGACGGCGTCGTCGGCCATCAGGCCGGGGACGGCGGGGGCCAGCGACATGATGGCGTTGGCCACGATGTTGGCTGTGATGATGTCGTACTTGCCGCTGGCCTTGTCGGACAGATCGCCCACGAGGACGGTCAGCTTGTCGGCCACGCCGTTGAGGGCGGCGTTCTCGCCGGCGGTGCGGACGGCCACGGGGTCGATGTCCACGCCCTCAGCTACGGCTGCGCCCAGCTTGAGGGCTGCGATGGCGAGGATGCCGCTGCCGGTACCGATGTCCAGCACCCGCTCGCCGCCCTTGACCCGCTCGTCCAGCACTTCGAGGCAGAGGTTGGTGGTCTCATGGCCGCCGGTGCCGAAAGCAAGGCCCGGGTCGAGGATGAGCTTGACGCGGTCGGTGTCGTAGTCCTGCCAGGACGGCACGATGGCGAGGCGCTGGCCCACGTCCATCGGGTGGTAATACTTGCGCCAGCCGTTCTGCCAGTCCTCCTGCTCCACGCCCTCGGTCTCGGAGGTGTAGGGGATGCCTGCGGCCTCCATCCGGGCCGCGATGAGGGCCAGCGTCTCCACCGGCGAAGCGCCCGGCTCGAGGTACATGTGGATGATGACGGTGTCCCGGGGCTTGTCCAGCAGCTCCTGCTCGATGAGGTCCACGTGGGCGATCTGCTCCACCTGTTCCTCGATGTCGCTGTAGTCTTCGATATAAATGCCGCCCTCCGCGATCATGGTGGCCACGGCCTCAGCGGCCTCGGCGTCGGCTTTGGATACGGTCAGGCGAATATCAGTCCATTCCATAAGGATGCTCCTTCCGTGTATTGGGGATATACTGTCTTTATAGTACCCGATTCCGGCCCGGGATGCAAGCTCTCGGGCCGAAAGATACCCGAAAAGGCTTTCTTTTTTCCCGGCAGTATGTTAATATGGTGTTGTACCCGGACTGGGCCCGGGCGGCTTCCTGCCGGAAGCGCCCGCCGCATCGTTCCCCAAAGGAGGAATTATCGTATGTTTTTGGGAATGGATATTTACAGCTGGATCGCTGCTATCGTCATCGCGCTCATCGTCACATTCCTTCCGATCACGCTGCCGTTCAAAATCGTTCTTGCCATGGTGGCCATGGCCTGCTTCTACTTTGGACGCAAGTATTATCACAACCATAAGAACGGCGGGGCCGAGACGCCCAGCATGAGCTCTGCCGAGAGCGAGGCACTGGCCTCCGGCATCCTGAAAGCCCTCGGCGGCAAGAATAATATCGTCAAGGTGGACTACTGCGCCACCCGCCTCCGCTTTGAGGTACACAGCTACGCCTCCGTGGACGAGGCCGCTGCCAAGGCCGCAGGCGCAGAGGGCGTCATCCGCCCGGCCAAGAACGCCTGTCAGGTGGTCATCAAGGGCGATGTGCAGGCCGTGTACGATGCCCTGCGCAAGCAGCTGTAACTAAGAAGCCGTTTTCTCACGCAAACAGCTTCTCGAACACCGCCGGGAACGGGCCGCTGCGCCCGGCCCGGCGGTATTTTTATCAGAAAGGAATTTTGATATGAAGCCCCAGACCTTTACGTGGAAGAAACTCACCGCCGACGAGCTGACGCGGGTGTATCTGGACGAGATGCGCCGCGACTTCCCGCCCAGCGAGCTGAAACCCCTGAGCATGATTCTCAACAGCGAAGCCGTCGGCATGGCCCACACCTGGGGCGTGTTTGAGGGGAAGACGCTGGTGTCCTATCTGCTGATGGTGCGGCCTATGGGCTGTGAAGTGAGCCAGCTGGACTATTTCTCCGTCCTGCCCGCCTACCGCAGCACCGGCATTGGCGCACGTCTGCTGGCCGCTCTGCCCGCCCACGAGGAGGGCGCAAAGGCCATCCTCATCGAGGCCGAGTGTCCCGAGAAGGCTGACGACGAGGCCATGGCCGTCCGGCGTCTGGGCTTTTATGCCCGCTGCGGGGCCGTTGACACCGGCTGGACGGAGCATCTTTTCGACGCATGGTTCCGGGTGCTGGTCCTGCCCGCTAAGGGTGAGACGCTGGATGCAGAGACGGCCAACAAAGAGCTGGCCGACTGCTACAGCCGGGTGATGGGCGCGGACAAGTGGCGCAGATATGTCCGGCTCTACCGCCCGGACGGCACGGAAGAGAAATTCTGATTCGATCATAGGGTCTGAAAGGCTGCTTTACGTTCTGTGAAGCAGCCTTTTTTGCACCCTTCAGCGGGCGGGATGCACAAACAAAAGTGCAGATTTCTGACAGTTTGACCGGGAATGTAAAATCAAGTGTCCTATTTTCCACACCGGCTTTACCAGAGGATGACAGCAGCGCAAAAACACCACACAAAGCTTTACCTGCATTTTGCGCCGCCATGGTCGCAGCCGGATGGGCGGTGCGCTACAATAAAGGCGTCCCAAGAGAGACACAACAAGGAAAAGGAAAACAGCCCGGCCAGAACAAAAGGGCCGGCCCAGTTGAAGGAGATATTATGATGAAAAAGATCACTCGTCGTTCGTTCCTGTCCATCTGCGGCGCTGCTGCCGCTGCTGCTGCCCTGACCGCCTGCGGCGGTGCAGCTTCTTCCACTGCTGCCTCTTCTGCCGCCGCATCCAGCACCGCAGCTTCCGCTTCTTCTACGGCTGCGCTGTCCGGCAATGTCGCCACCGGCGGTTCCACCTCTATGAAGAACGTCATCGCCGCCCTGACCGAGGGCTTCGCTGAGATCGAGCCGGATGTCACCATCAGCTATGACCCCACCGGTTCCGGCGCAGGCATCACCGGCGCTGCCGATAAGACTCTGGACATCGGTCTTTCTTCCCGCGCCCTGAAGGATGACGAGACCGGCGTCACCGGCACGATCATAGCTCTGGACGGCATCGCCATCATCGTCAACAAGGACAGCAAGGTCGAGGACCTGACCGTTGACCAGCTCAAGCAGATGTTCACCGGCGAGATCACCAACTGGTCCGAGGTCGGCGGCGACGATGGCGAGATCGTTCTGGTGGGCCGCGAGGCTGGCTCCGGCACCCGCGATGGCTTCGAGAGCATCGTGGACGTCAAGGATTCCTGCAAGTACGCTCAGGAGCTGACGGCTACCGGCGCTGTCATCAGCGCTGTAGAGGCCAATCCGCTGGCCATTGGTTACGCTTCCCTGTCTGCTGTGGGTGACACCGTCAAGGCTGTGACCGTCGGCGGCGTGGAGTGCAGCGAGGAGACCGTCAAGGACGGCAGCTATGAGGTGCAGCGTCCCTTCGTGTTCGTCACCAACGACTCCGTCACCCTCTCCGCTCAGGCTCAGGCGTTCTTCGACTTTGCTACCAGCACCGACGCTGCCGACCTCATCCGCACCGCAGGCGCTGTGCCGGTGAACGAGTAACTTTGTGAGGGATCCCTCAGGTGTTTTTATGAAAAAATTCGAGCTGCCCCGCACCCCGGCCCAATGGCTGGAAGCTGTCATGAACGCCATCTTCTTCCTCTGCGGCATCCTTGCTGTGGGCTGCGTGGCTGTCATTACCATCTATATGTTCCTGTCGGGCCTGCCCGCCATCGGAAAGATCGGCCCGCTGAAATTCCTCTTCGGCACCGAGTGGGCCTCCACGGCGTCCGAGCCGAAGTACGGCATCCTGCCCTTCGTGCTTTCGAGTATTTATGGCACCCTGGGCGCGTCCCTCATCGGCGTGCCAGTGGGCCTGCTGACAGCAGTGTTCCTCTCGAAAGCGGCAGCTCCCGGCGTGCGCAATGTGGTCGTCACGGCGGTGGAGCTGCTGAGCGGCATCCCCAGCGTGGTGTTCGGTCTGCTGGGTATGCAGGTGCTGGTGCCTGCGGTGGCGAAGGTGTTTGGCAAGGCGTCGGGCGCCTGCCTGCTGTCGGCCATCGTGGTGCTGTCCATCATGATCCTGCCCAGCATCGTGTCGGTGTCGGTGACGGCCCTCAACGCCGTGCCGCCCGAGTATGAGCAGGGCAGTCTGGCACTGGGTGCGACCGATACGGAAACGTGGTTCAAGATCAGCATCCCGGCGGCCAGGAGCGGCATTGCAGCCGGTATCGTTCTGGGCATTGGCCGCGCCATCGGTGAGGCAATGGCCGTCATGATGGTGGCAGGCAACAGCCCCAATATGCCGGACAGCCTCTTCCGCAGCGTCACCTTCCTGACCACGGCCATCGCCAAGGAGATGAGCTACGCCAGCGGCCTGCAGAAGCAGGCGCTGTTCAGCATCGCGCTGGTGCTGTTCGTCTTCATCATGGTCATCAATGTGCTGCTCAACGCCGTGCTGAAGGGAGGAAACAAGGATGAAAAGTGACTTCTCCCCCTCCCGCCGCGCATGGAACGTCATCATGACCGCTGTGGTCTGGGCAGCGGCAGTGCTGGTCATCGCCCTCACGGTGGGCGTTATCGGGCTGGTACTGGTGCGAGGCATCCCCCACATCAGCTGGGAATTCCTTTCCACCACCGCCAGCGTCCTGAAAGGCACTGACGGCATCCTGCCCGCTATCCTCAACACGTTATATGTCATCCTGCTCACCCTGCTCATCGTCCTTCCGCTGGGCGTGGGCGCGGCAGTTTACCTCACGGAGTACGCCTCCAACCGGAAGCTCATTGAGGTCATCGAGTTCACGAATGAGACGCTGGCGGGAATCCCCAGCATCATCTACGGCCTCGTGGGTATGCTGGTCTTCGCCCAGACAATGGGCTTTAAGACCTGCCTGCTCTCCGGCAGCCTGACGCTGGTGGTCATGAACCTGCCCACCATCATCCGCACCACGCAGGAGTCCCTCAAAACGGTGCCGCAGGGCTACCGGGAGGGCGCTCTGGGCCTCGGCGCGGGCAAGTGGCACATCATCCGCACCATCGTGCTGCCCTGCAGCATCGACGGCATCGTCACCGGCTGCATCCTGGCCGTGGGCCGTATCGTGGGTGAGAGCGCGGCCCTGCTCTTCACCGCCGGTGCGGCGGAAGTTATTGCAGGCAGCATCGCCAAGGCTTACACATCCAACGGCGCGACCCTCTCCGTCCTGCTCTATCTGCGGGCCTTCGAGGACGGCGACTTCGCCTCCGCCTGGGGCATCGGCGCAGTGCTGCTGGTTCTGGTGCTTCTCATCGACCTCGCAGCCCGTCTGGCAAAAACAAAGCTCAAACAGAAACAGTAAACCTCTCCGTCATCGCTGACGCGATGCCACTGTCCGGGTTGCGGCACCCAGCATCCGCAGCGCTTTGCTTGCGTCTTGCTGGCCGCGGCCCCAACAGCGACTCCCTGTTTCCGCCACTGGCGGCGGTCGTCGTTGTTGCTCCTATCGAGGGGAAGCCTTGGCATATCGGAAAAGTCAGCCTCTTCGCCAGAGGCTCCCCTACAAGGGGAGCTGGCGGGCGCAAGCCCGACTGAGAGGTTGGATGAAGGAGCAGTCAACCAATAAAGGAGTCTGTATGGCATCAATTATTACGGCCCATGACCTGAACCTCTGGTACGGCGACTTCAAGGCCCTCAAGGGCATCTCGCTGGACGTGGGCGAACGGGAGATCACTGCCCTCATCGGCCCCTCGGGCTGCGGCAAATCCACCTTCCTCAAGACCCTGAACCGGATGAACGACCTTGTGCCGAACGTCCGCATCGAGGGTGACGTCCGGCTCCGGGGTGAGGATATTTTCTCAAAGGAGATGCAGCTGACCGACCTGCGCCGCCGCGTGGGCATGGTCTTCCAGAAGGCGAACCCCTTCCCCATGAGCATCTACGACAATATTACTTACGGCCCCAAGCTCCACGGCGTCCGCAATAAGGCGGAGCTGGATGAGCTGGTGGAAAGCTCCCTGCGGGGCGCTGCCCTCTGGGACGAGGTGAAAGACCGCCTGAAAAAGAGCGCGCTGGGCCTCTCCGGCGGCCAGCAGCAGCGCCTGTGCATCGCCCGTGCTCTGGCTGTCAAGCCCGAAGTCCTGCTGATGGACGAGCCCACCAGCGCCCTCGACCCCGGCTCCACCATGAAGGTGGAAGAGCTGATGAGCGAGCTGAAAAAGAACTACACCGTCGTCATCGTCACCCATAACATGCAGCAGGCGGCCCGTATCAGCGACCGCACGGCCTTCTTCCTGCTGGGTGAGCTGGTGGAGTGCGGCCCCACGAGCGAGATTTTCAGCACCCCGAAGGATAAGCGCACCGAGGACTATATCTCGGGCCGCTTCGGTTAAAAAGGAGGGTTTGCGATATGAGCACACGCACACAGTACGAAGCCGACCTCGCGGCCCTGAAGGGATCGCTGGCCAAGATGAGCCAGCTCTCTGCCGACGCGGTGGAAGATGCGCTGGAAGCCCTCTGCACGGCGGACGCCGAGGAAGCAAAGGGCATCATCAAGGGCGACACCGAGGTCAACCGGATGGAGCGGGACATCGAGCACCGCTGCATGACCCTGCTGCTGCGTCAGCAGCCGGTGGCAAGTGATCTGCGCTTTATCTCTGCTGCCATGAAAGTGGTGACAGACGTGGAGCGCATCGGTGACCATGCCGCCGACATCGCGGAGATCGTCCCCCATCTGGCCGGCGTCCGCAAGGCGGGCGACCCCGCCGTGAGCAGGAGCATTGAGATGGGCCGTAAAGCCCACAAGATGCTGCAGGACGCCATGAGCGCCTTTGCGGCAGAAGATGAGGCGGCGGCAAAAGCCGTCATCGACGCCGACGACGCGGTGGACTACGACTTCAACACCATCAAGCGGATGCTGGCGGCGGAGATCGCCGCCGACCCCGGCAAAGTGGACGCCGCGCTGGATGTGCTGATGGTCATCAAGTACCTCGAGCGCATCGGCGACCACGCCGTGAACATCGCCGAGTGGGTGGAGTTCCTGCGCACGGGCCGGTATCACCACGAGAAGATGTTCTGAGTTCTGTTTTCCTCTTTTTCTTTTCCTGAAACGCTGCTGCCCCATGTGGGTGGCAGCTTTTGCTTTGTCGAAACCCCGTCTGAAAAATTTTGGAGTTTTTTCTTGTCTTATGCAATTTCCGGCCCGGCTGCGCCGTATTATAAGCAGAAGCCTCCCAACAGAGGGACGCTTATGAGACCTGAGCGCGGCCCGGCTCCGACATCCCCCATGTCCCCGGCTGCGCCGCAACGGAGGATACCTATGAGCATCAAGAAATTCCCGCTGGAAGCCTACGGCGCGGCCGTCAGCCGCGAAGAGCTGGTGCAGGCGGCTTTGGATGAGATCACCAAGAATTACCGTGAGGCCAGCCTCTCCAATGTGGCCCGCAGTTACGGCGTCTCTCTGGCCTATGTCAGCGAGTGCGTCCGGGCGCAGACAGGCCGTACTTATAAGGAATTGCTCCAGAAGCACCGGATGGAGACTGCCGCCCGCCTGCTGCGCCGCAGCGACTGGAACATCCAGCAGATCATCACCTACGTCGGCTACGAGAACACCAGCTATTTCTACCGCCTGTTCCACGAGCGGTACGGCCAGAGCCCCCGTGAGTACCGCCAGAGCCGCGCGGCCCGCACCCGCACACCGGCCTGACCTTTGAACACACTGCGAAAAAAGACGTCCCGTGTCGGCGGGACGTCTTTTGATGTCTTAAGATGGAAAAACGATGCAGAGTGTGTTACAATAAAAGCCAGATCTGCAAAAATGCGGGAGTGCGCTGCGGCGCACGGAAAGAGAAGGTGGAAACGGAATGTTTCGTGGAGCACGGCGCTCTGATTTGGAGCAAATTTTAGAGATCTATGCCCATGCCCGGAAAGCAATGGCGGATTCGGGCAACCCGACCCAGTGGGGCGACAGCTATCCGCCGCAGGAGATGCTGGAAGAAGACATCGACTCCAACCGGCTGTTCGTCTATACGGTGAACGGCCGTCTCGAGGCGGTGTTTGCCTTCATCCTCGGGCCGGACCCCACCTACGCGAAAATCGAAGACGGCCAGTGGCTCAACGATGAGGTGCCTTACGGCACCATCCACCGGCTGGCCTCGGCGGGTGACCGCAGGGGCGTGGCGTCTGAGGTCATCGCATGGTGCCTCGAGCACTGTGAGAGCCTGCGGGCCGACACCCACGCCGACAACAAGATCATGCAGCATCTTCTCGAGAAGAACGGTTTTGCCCGCTGCGGCATCATCCATGTGGAAGACGGCACGCCCCGCGTCGCCTATCAGAAGCTGTCGGCCACCGTACACATGCAGGAAGAATAAGGAGGGACTGGCATGAAGATCACACAGGTAAAGCTGGGCCGTATCTCGACCCCGCTCCGCGTCCCCTTCAAGACAGCGCTGCGCACCGTGAGCAGCGTGGAGGACGTCATCGTTGAGCTGCACACCGACACCGGCGCGGTGGGCTACGGTGAGGCACCTCCCACCGGCGTCATCACCGGCGACACCACCGGTGCCATCATCGGCGCCATCCGCGACCACATCGCCCCGGCCATCCTGGGCCGCGACCTCGACGAGTTCGAGGATCTGACCGCCGCCGTGCAGAAGGCCCTCGTCCACAACACCAGCGCCAAGGCTGCCGTGGATATGGCCCTGTGGGACCTGCTGGGCCAGAAGTACAGCGCCCCGGTCTACCGGATGCTGGGCGGCGCGCGCAGCAATATCGTGACGGACATCACCATCAGCGTCAACCCGCCCGAGGAGATGGCCCGGGACGCCCGCACCGCCATCCAGCGCGGTTATGACTGCCTGAAGGTCAAGGTGGGCATCGACCCGGAGCTGGACGTGGCCCGTCTGGCCGCCGTCCGCGAGGCCGTGGGCAAGGACGTCAAGCTCCGCATCGACGCCAATCAGGCGTGGAATGCAAAGCAGGCTGTCCGCATCCTCGACCAGATGCAGGAGAAGGGCCTGGACATCGAGTTCGTCGAGCAGCCTGTCCCTGCAGCTGACCTCGAGGGGATGCAGTACGTCACCCGCCACGCCAGCGTGCCGGTGCTGGCCGATGAGAGCGTGTTCAGCCCGGCGGACGCCCTGCGCATCATGCAGACCGGCGCAGCCGACTTTGTGAACATCAAGCTGATGAAGTGCGGCGGCATCACCAACGCCCTCCGGATCGCCTCGGCGGCAGAGGTCTACGGCGTGGAGTGCATGATCGGCTGTATGCTGGAAGCCAAGATCTCGGTCAACGCAGCCGTGGAGCTGGCCTGCGCCAAGAAGATCATCACCAAAGTGGACCTGGACGGCCCGGTGCTCTGCAGCGAGGACCACATCCTCGGCGGCGCGGTCTTCAACGAGAAGAATATCACCGTCTCGGATGCACCCGGCATGGGCATCCAGGGTTTCGTCCCCGGCAAAGTGACCTATCTGGACGACTGAAAAATCAGAAAAAATAAATAAGAATGACTACCCCCCGGCAGACAAACTCTGCCGGGGGATTTTTCTGCCCTGAGCGGTAAAATATTTCAACTGTGTATTCTTATGACGCACACATAAGGCGGCGCGGAGGAAGGCCGAAAATGAAAAATCTGCCGAAGCAGCCCGAAAAATTCACTGAAAACCTTTGACTTTTCTTCCGTGTGTGCTATAATAACAACTGTCTTCGGGTAAGAGACAGGAAAAGTGTGCGTCGAGGACGCACAAATACAGAGGAGTGTTTTATATGATGAATGGTGCAAAAGCCATTGCGAAGAAGTACAATGAGATCAGCCTCATCCTTCGCATCGTCGTCGGTCTGGTCATCGGCGCGGTGCTGGCGCTTGCGGTGCCGGGTGCAGGCTGGGTCGGCGAGCTGGGCAGCCTGTTCGTCGGCGCACTGAAGGGCATTGCTCCGGTGCTGGTGTTCGTCATCGTGGCGAGCGCACTGGCACAGGGCAGCTCCAAGCTGGACTGCCGCTTCGGTACGGTCATCTGGCTGTACATGCTCACCACCTTCCTTGCGGCTGCTATCGCTTCGATCACCAGCTTCATGTTCCCTGTGTCGGTCGTTCTGGCAGACGCTGCCCAGTCGGACGTGGTGCCGCAGGGTCTGGGCGAGGTGCTGAGCACCCTGCTTACCAACTTCGTCGCCAACCCTGTCAGCTCTCTGATGAGCGGCAACTACATCGGCATCCTGTTCTGGGCCTGCATGTTCGGCCTTGCCATGAAGAACATCGGCTCTGACACCACCAAGAAGTTCCTCGCCGACACTGCCGACGCTGTGTCGCAGGTGGTGCGCTGGATCATCAATCTGGCTCCCTTCGGCATCATGGGTCTGGTGTACACCAACGTGGCCGGTAACGGTCTGGCCATCTTTACCCAGTACGGCAAGCTGCTGGCCCTGCTGGTGGGTACCATGCTCTTCATGGCGTTCATCGTTTCGCCCTTTATCATGTTCATCTATCTGCGCTGCAACCCGTATCCGCTGGTGTTCCGCTGCCTGAAGGAGTCCGGCCTGACCGCTTTCTTCACCCGCAGCTCTGCGGCCAACATCCCCGTCAACATGGCCCTGTGCGAGAAGCTGGGCCTCGATAAGGATATGTATTCCGTCTCCATCCCTCTGGGCGCTACCATCAATATGGATGGTGCGGCTATCACCATCACCATCATGACGCTGGCTGCGGCCAACACGCTGGGCATCCCCGTGACCCTGCCTGCTGCCATCGTCCTGAGCGCCATGTCCGCTCTGGGTGCCTGCGGCGCTTCCGGCGTGGCCGGCGGCTCTCTGCTGCTCATCCCCATGGCCTGCTCCCTGTTTGGCATCTCCAACGATGTGGCCATGCAGATGGTCGGTGTCGGCTTCATCATCGGCGTGATCCAGGACTCTGTGGAGACTGCGCTGAACTCCGCCGGCGACGTGGAGTTCGCCGCTACCGCCGAGTATCATCAGTGGCTCAAGCAGGGCAAGCCCCTGCCGGACTTCCTCCGCAAGTAATATGCAAAACAAAATGGCTGGGGCCGCGAAGTCCCAGCCATTTTTCTGTATAAGCTCAGTCCATGAGCTTTGCTTTCTGCAGAGCGGTGATGATGAGGGGGATGAGCACCAGCTGTGCGATGATGCCCGGCACAGCGGTGAAGAGCGCACCGGACAGGAAGGCCGAGAACGGGAAGCTCGAGCCGGACAGGCCCGCCAGCACGAAACGGACCGCGCCCCAGACGAGGCGGCCAGCTGCCATGGCCGCCGCGAGGGTGGCGTAGGTCATGGGCAGGGTGTGCTTCACCCGGCGGTAGAGCCAGCCGGACACGGCGCCGTAAGCTGCCAGCTCAAAAGCCATCGAAATGGCGATGGGGAACATCGGGGGCATCCCGAAGAGCACCGAGCGGAGCAGCGGGGCCGCAAAGCCCACAGCCAGACCCCACGGCCCGCCCAGCACGAAGCCGCAGAGCAGGATGGGGAAATGCATCGGGCAGAGCATATTGCCTACCTGCGGCAGATGGCCCGTCACCATGGGCAGCACGAAGGCCAGCGCCAGAAAAAGTGCGGCCAGCACGACATTGCGGGCCGGAGAAGAGTTTTTGGTTTTCATCTGTTTCCTCCTGTGACTGCGCCGCAGAAAAACAAAAAAAGGGGCCTGCCAGTCGGCTTGCAAGCCAACGGCAGACCCCTTCATGGCGTCTGTTTCAAAAATGCGGCGGCTGAAAATAGTGCAAGGCGGGCTTCGGCCCGCAGGCCCGGCTTCCTGCCGGAAATCGTGAAAATTATAGCAGAGTGCCGCAGGATTTGTCAAGACAGCCCCCGGACAGGCTGCAAATTGACCAAAAAAGAAAGCGTTTGGAGCAGTTTTTGACCGCCTGTGTACATTTTGCTGAAAGAAGCTTGACCTTTTTGCACAGAATAGATAATATAAACTTGAATTATAGCGCAATGGGGCGGCGGGAGCTGTGCCTTGCGCGGCTGTATACTTGCAACTTCTGAGGTTCATACGGGAGGACCATCATGACAAATGCAGAAAAGATTACCCTTGCCAAGCACGCCTGTCACATCCGCATGGGCGTGATCGAGGGAACTCACAGCGCCAAGTGCGGCCATCCGGGCGGCAGTCTGGACATCGCCGAGGTGCTGTCTTACCTCTACTTCGTGGATATGAACATCGACCCCAAGGAGCCGAAAAAACCGGACCGCGACCGCTTCGTGCTGTCCAAGGGCCATGCGGCTCCGGCACTTTACGCCACGCTGGCCGAGCGCGGGTTCTTCCCGGTGGAAGACCTCAAGACCCTGCGCAAGATCGGCAGCTACCTGCAGGGCCACCCCAACATGAATGAGACTCCGGGCGTGGATATGTCCACCGGCAGTCTGGGTCAGGGCGTGTCTGCCGCCTGCGGCATGGCTCTGGGTGCAAAGCACAGCGGCAAGCCCATCAATGTCTACACCATCCTCGGTGACGGTGAGGTGGAAGAGGGCGAGTGCTGGGAGGCTTTCATGTTTGCCGCCCACTATAAGCTCTCCAACCTCTGCGTCATGCTGGACCGCAACCACCTCCAGATCGACGGCACCACCGAGACGGTCATGAACAGCGCCCCGCTGGAAGAAAAGCTCAAGGCGTTCAACTTCAACGTCCTGACCATCAACGGCCACGACTACGACCAGATCGAGTCTGCTATCAAGGCATTCCACGCCGAGAACGACAAGCCCACCTGCATCATTCTGGACACCGTCAAGGGTACTGGCGTCTCCTTTATGACCAACTCTGTGGATTGGCACGGCAAAGGCCCCAACGACGAGGAGTACGCTGTGGCCATGCAGGAGCTGAACGCAGCCTACGCCGCGCTGGAACAGGAGGACAAGTAAGATGGCAGATGTAAAAATGATCGCTACCCGCGAGAGCTACGGCAATACTCTGAAAGCACTGGCCGCTGAGGGCCACGACGACCTGGTGGTCCTGGACGCCGACCTTGCTGCCGCTACCAAGACCGGTATGTTCCGCAAGGCTCACCCGGACCGCCACTTCGACTGCGGCATCGCCGAGGCCAACATGATGGGCGTCGCCGCCGGCCTGTCCACCATGGGCTATGTTCCTTTTGTGTCCAGCTTTGCGATGTTCGCTGCGGGCCGTGCCTTTGAGCAGATCCGCAACTCCGTGGCCTACCCCCACCTGAACGTGAAGATCGGCGCTACCCACGGCGGTATCTCCGTCGGTGAGGACGGCGCTTCTCACCAGTGCTGCGAGGACTTTGCCCTCATGCGCAGCCTGCCCGGCATGACCATCATCTGCCCCGCCGACGACGTGGAAGCACGCGCTGCTGTCCGCGCCGCCTACGAGATGCAGGGTCCTGTCTACCTCCGCTTTGGCCGTCTGGCTGTTCCCGTGTTCCACGACGAGGCCAACTATCACTTCGAGATCGGCAAGGGCGAACAGCTCACCGAGGGCAATGACATCGCCATCGTGGCTACCGGCCTGATGGTCAACGAGGCCCGCAAGGCCGCCGAGACCCTGGCCGCCGAGGGCATCCACGCCCGCGTCATCAACATCCACACCATCAAGCCTCTGGATGAGGACATCATCCTCAAGGCTGCCAGGGAGTGCGGCAAGATCGTCACCGCCGAGGAGCACAACGTCATCGGCGGTCTGGGCGAGGCTGTCTGCTCCCTGCTCAGCGAGAAGCTGCCCACCCCTGTCCGCCGCGTCGGCGTGCAGGACAAGTTCGGCTGCTCCGGCCCCGCATGGGACCTGCTGAAGGAGTATGGTCTGGACGCTGCCACCATCTGCAAGACCGCAAAGGAAATGCTGGGCAAGTAAGCTCTTTCTCTGAAATAACGAACGCCGCTGTGCATTGCACGGCGGCGTTTTTGCATCTCACAGAGCTTTTATCAGCTTTTCCCTCTCGGCGTACACCTCGGCGAAGACTTTGCGCAGGGTGCATATCTCGGGGCGGGGGTCATCCCGCAGGGTCAGCAGGCGGGTGTCCGGGATGGACAGATGCAGCGGGATGTGCCACCCGGCAGGGAAAGCTGGGTATATCATCGGGCAGAGGAACATCCCCCGCCCGGCCAGAAGCTCGGCGTAGACCGACTCGTAGTTTTCCACCATCTGCCAGACCGGTGTGGAATAGGGCATCCCCGGCTGCTTCTGGGCGAAATCCACCATATCCTGATAGAGGGGCTCGTAAAATATCTGCTGTCCGGCAAGGTCAGAAAGCTCGACGCTGCTTTGGCCGGAGAATGGGTGCTCCGGCGCGGTGATGAGGTAAAACCGGTTGCCGATGATGGTCTCACAGCGTATCTCTGGCGGCAGCGGGCCGAAGGGAAGGTAGAGCGCCGCGTCTGCCTCGGTGCAGAGCATGTGGTGGTAACTGGAGGGGACAGGCGTGGTGTCTACTTTGAACTCATAGCCCGGCAGTGCGGCGTGGAGCCTTGCCATCAGGATGGGGTAGATGGGGTCCCGCTGCAAAAGCACCGGCGGCAGGCGGAGAGTCAGGGTGTGGTGGGTGCCGAAGCCTTTCAGCGCCGTGCGGGCGTTGAGGATGCCGCGGTAGATGTCTTCCGCATGGGGCAGCAGGGCGCGGCCTGCCTCGGTGAGGGCCACCTGCGTCGTCGTGCGGCGGAACAGTGCGGCGTCCAGCTCCTTTTCGAGGCTGCGTATCTGGTAGCTCAGGGCGGGCTGGGTGCAGTAGAGTTCCCGCGCGGCGGCGGAGAAATTCAGCGTCCGGCTCACGGTGAGAAAGCAGAGAAGCTGGTGCTCGTTCATGACAAAAAACTCCTTTCCGGCGGCGGGACATCCTTACGGCCTCAGTATAGCAGGAAATAGGACACTTATAAAGCTTTTTTATCAGGATGCTTAAGATTTTTTAATTCCCTTTTACTTCGTTATATTTTATACTATCTCTCGGAAGAACGATTTTCTACCTGAAAACGTCGAAAGAAGAAAGAGTAAGGAGCATTCCAGATGAAAAAGATCTCTCGTAAAGGCTTCCTGAAGGTTGCCGCCGCTGCCGCTATGAGCGGCGTTACCGCCAGCGCACTGGCCGCCTGCAATGCAGGCTCTTCCAGCAGCACCGCCGCCTCCACCGGCGAGGCCATCTACACCCCCGGCACTTACACCGGCACCGCCACCGGCATCGGTGAGGTGAAGGTCACCATGACCTTCAGCGAGACCGCCATCACCGACGTGGTCATTGACGCCTCCAACGAGACCGAGAGCATCGGCGGCGTGGCAGCCCCCACCCTGAAGGACGCCCTGATGGCTGCTCAGAGCACCGAGATCGACAACATCTCCGGCGCTACCATCACCACCAACGCCGTCAAGAAGGCCGCCGCAAGCTGCATCGAGCAGGCAATGGGCGTCCACACCGCAGGCGGCGACACTGCTGCATCTTCCTCCGATGAGGACTGGCTGGGTACCGAGCCGGAGATCGACGAGAGCAAGGTCGCCAAGACCGTTGACGTGGATGTGGCAGTCGTGGGCTGCGGCATCGCAGGCGTTGCCGCCTGCCGCAGCGTCGCTGAGGACGGCGGTCTGGTGGCTGCTTTCGAGAAGGCCGACGGCCCCCAGTGCCGCAGCGGCGAGTACGCCGTCATCAACGGCAAGGTGCAGGCCAAGTGGGGCCGCGACACCTGGACCCGTGAGCAGATCGACGACATCATCGACTCCCACATGGTGGAGAGCACCTACCGCTGCAAGCGCAGCATCATGAGCAAGTGGGCCCACAACATCGGCGACGCCTTCGACTGGTGGGTGGAGGCAAACCCCGACCTGTACTACGCCGAGACCACCCGCAGCGCTATTCCCGACGAGAGCGCGGACAATTTCATCATCCCCATCTTCTACCCGCTGCCCGAGCACTACGACTGGAAGCAGGAGCGCTTCCCCTGCTACCCCACTTCTGTTGAGTTCAAGCCCGACCAGCACGTCACCGTTGAGGCCAATATGCAGAAAGCCATCGACACCGGCAATGTCCAGACCTTCTACGGCTGCTTCGTTGAAAAGCTCATCATGGATAATGGCCGCTGCGTGGGCCTCTACGCCCGCGATGCCGCTACCGGCGAGTACATCAAGTGCAACGCCTCCAAGGGCGTCATCCTCTCCACTGGCGACTACTCCCAGAACACCAAGATGCTCAAGCACTTCTGCCCCGAGGTCATTGAGAACAACATCCAGTGCCTGTTCACCAATGTGGATGTGGAGGGCAACTTTACCAATCAGGGCGACGGCATCCAGCTGGGTATGTGGGCCGGCGCTCAGGTGCAGCAGAGCCACGCCTCGATGATCCACCACATGGGCGGCGGCGCCGACCTCGCCGGCGTAGGCGTCATGGGCAATGCAGGCTTCCTGAACCTCGACCTCAACGGCAAGCGCTTCATGAACGAGGACCTGCCCGGCCAGCAGCTGGAAAACCAGATCGAGCTGCAGAAGAACCGCGAGAGCTGGCAGATCTTCGACTCCAACTGGCCTGAGCAGCTGCCCTATATGCCCGCAGCCCACGGCGGTGCCTGCTACTATGAGGACTATGCCAGCGAGGACGAAGGCCCCAAGAACAACACCACCTACCGCAACTACAAGAGCCCCTATCAGCTGGAAGCTGCTGTGGCCGATGGCCGCGCTGTGAAGGCCGATACGCTGGAAGAGCTGGTGGCAAAGATCTACCCGGACGATACTGCCGCCCAGCAGACCGCCCTGGACTCCATCCAGCGCTACAACGAGCTGGCCAAGGCCGGTTATGATGAGGACTTCCACAAGCCCGCTTCCCGTATGTGGGCAGTCGAGAACGGCCCCTTCTACGCCGACAAGTTCACCACTGCTCTGCTGCTGGTCTGCATCGGAGGCCTCGAGAGCGACGAGGACTGCCACACCTTCGACGCCGACCGCAATGTCATCCCCGGCCTGTACGTCGCCGGCAACATCCAGGGCAACCGCTTTGCCACCGAGTACCCCATCGGCCTGAAGGGCGTCAGCCACTCCATGGCCATGTACTACGGCTACGTCGCCGGCAAGAACGCCCTGAAGGACATCTGAGCCTGAAATCGCAAAATGATTTCCAGAGCCCGGAGCAGAAAATGCCTGCCCCGGGCTTTTTATGTGACTTGCTCACGGAAAAACGCCGGAGTTTGGGGTATACTGTCCCTGTCAGATGAAAAAACACTCTTTATGGAGGTAAACGATATGGCAGTCATCACCATCACGAAAGAAAACTTTGAGGCCGAGGTGCTGAAGAGCGCTCAGCCAGTCCTGCTCGATTTCTGGGCCGCCTGGTGCGGCCCCTGCCGGATGCTGAGCCCCATCGTGGACGAGGTGGCCGAGGAACGCACCGACGTCAAGGTGGGCAAGGTCAATGTGGACGAGCAGCCCGATCTGGCCGCCGAGTTCGGCGTCATGAGCATCCCCACCCTGCTGCTGTTCGAGAACGGTAAGCTGGTTCGTCAGGCCGTCGGCGCACGTCCTAAGAGCGGCGTGCTGGAACTGCTGGGCTGAAACTGAATAAAAAGGGTAAGGCCCTGACGGTGGAAACATACCGTCAGGGCCTTGCTTTTTGCGCGTATATATGATATTTTATAGAAAAGGGAACACGGAGGTGAGAAGGATGCAGAAGGATAAGCAGGAGCGTTATCTGGAACTTCTTGCCGGGCTGCGGCTGATGGATGATGACTTCTTTTCCGAAGCGCTGGATGAAAAAATCGCTCCGGTGGAATATATTCTGAATACCGTTCTGGAGAGGGATGACATTCGCGTTCTTCGGACAGAGGCGCAGGTGGAATATAAAAGTGCAGCAAATCGCTCGATCAAGCTGGACATTCGGGCAGTGGACGCCGAAGGCCGCGTGATGGATATTGAAGTTCAGCGTGCAGACCGTGGTGCGGGAGTCCGCAGAGCAAGATTCCACAGCAGTATGCTGGACAGGACGCTGCTGGATAAAGGAAAAGACTTTGAAGATCTGGTAGATACTTATGTGATATTCATCACAGAACACGATAGATTTGGTGCAGGACTGCCGCTTTACCATGTGGAAAGGCGGATTGCGGAGCTGGACGATGCATTGTTTGGCGATGGAGCACATATCGTGTATGTCAATGGACAGTTCCGCGATTTGAATCACCCTGTCGGACGGTTGATGCATGATATGAATTGTACCAATGCAGCGGATATTCTGAACCCGCTTCTGGCGCAGGAAGTCCGCTATTTGAAGGAAACGGAAGGAGGCCGTACACAGATGTGCAGAGCGTTTGAAGAAATTGCATTTGAATCTGCAAAAGAAGCAACGCATAAGGCCAATGTTGCGGTGGCCCAGAAGATGCTTGCGGATGGAGGACTGACGCTGGAACAAATCGCAAAGTTTTCCAGCCTTCCGCTGTCCGAGGTGCAGGAGCTGGCAGATAAATTGCCAGCCTGATATGCAGTAAAAAGATTTTGTAAACCGCCTTGTGTACTGAGATGCACAGGGCGGTTTATTTTTATGCCTCGATGAGTGAAATCATTTCGCCTTTCTGTACAAACGCACAGAAAAATCGTATCATAAAAATGAAAACACGGTCACTTTCACACTTTACAACTTTATCTGGATAAAGTAAAATAACCTTATCATAAGATAAAAGCGCCCGGGAAAAGGCGGGGCGCAGGGGCCGGGGCGGGCAAGCGCCCGGTGAAAAGTGAGGGAAAGGTATGAAATTTGACATCTCCTGCTTACAGCCGAAGGAGCAGGCCTCTTTCGCGCTGCGGGCGCTGTATGAGGCGGCGGGCTGCCGCAAATATCACATGGGCCGGTTCGAGGAGTATGGGCTGTATCAGGAGAACCGCAGCTTCCTCTCGTCGGAGCAGGTCATCACCTTCACCGATCTGGACGGGCGGCTGCTGGCACTGAAACCTGACGTGACCCTCTCCATTGCCAAGACGGCGCAGCCCGCGCCGGGCGAGACACTGCGCTACTACTATCACGAAAATGTCTACCGTCCCTCGGCAGAAAGCCACACCTTCAAGGAGATCGGCCAGATGGGCCTTGAGATGCTGGGCGATGTGGGCGAAGTACAGGTGCGGCAGGCGGTGTCGCTGGCGGCACAGTCCCTCGAGCAGCTGGGCCAGCCGTGGGTGCTGGAAGTGAGCCACATGGGCTACCTGTTCGGTCTGCTGGATGCGCTGGACGTGCCGGAAGCTTCCCGCGCCGCCCTGCTGGCAAAGCTGAAAGCGAAAAACCTCCACGAGCTGAAAGCGGCGGCATCCGCCGCCGGGATGGATGAGGCCGGTGCCGACGCACTGGCGGGGCTGATGAGCCTCTGCGGCAGCTGTGAGGATGTGCTTCCCCGTGTGGAAGCCGCCTGCCGGAACGAGCGGATGGAAGCCGCCGCTGCCGAGCTGAAAGCCATCACCGAAGAGCTGGCTGGTGCAGGCGGCAGCATCCGTCTGGACATGACGCTGGCCGGTGAGATGGAATATTACAACGGCCTTGTATTTCAGGGCTATCTGGAGTCGCTTCCCCGTCCGGTGCTCAAGGGCGGGCGGTATGACCTGCTGATGCAGAAGTTCACCCCGGGCGCGGGGGCCATTGGCTTTGCGGTCTATCTCGACGAGCTGGACCGCCTGAGCGCTCCGCTCCCGCCGGTACAGCAGCAGAAAACCGAAAAGACCATGCTGAACGTAGCTCTGCCGAAGGGCCGTCTCGGTGACAAGGTCTATGACTTGCTGGCTGGTATCGGCTACGGCTGCCCCGAAGACTACAACGCCACCCGCAAACTGGTGGTGGAGAACCCCGCCGCCGGCATCCGGTACTTCCTCGTCAAGCCCAGCGACGTTGCGATCTACGTCGAGCACGGCGCGGCAGACGTGGGCATCGTGGGCAAGGACATCCTGACGGAAGCGTCTGCCGATGTCTACGAGCTGCTGGACACCGGCCTCGGAAAGTGCCGGATGTGCGTCGCTGCCCCGGCAGATTACAAAGACGACCCCAGCCGCCCGGTGCGGGTGGCAACCAAGTTCGTCAACATCGCCAAGAGCTATTATGCATCCATCGGGCGGGACATCGACATCATCAAGCTGAACGGCTCCATTGAGCTGGCCCCTATCCTGGGCCTGTCCGACGTCATCGTGGATATTGTGGAGACGGGTACGACCCTGCGGGAAAACGGTTTGCGGGTGGTGACGGAGTTCATGCCCATCTCGGCCCGCTTCATCGCCAATAAGGCCAGCTACCAGTTCAAGCACCGCGAAATGGACGAGATGCTCGAAAAGCTGCGTGCCGCCCTTGCCGCAAAGGAGGAGAAAAAATGATAAAGCTGTATAACTTCGATGAACTGAAGCCCGAAGAGATACTGAACCGTGACATCCGCGCGGAGAAGAATGTGGAAGACGTGGTGGACGGCATCATTGCCGATGTCCGCGCCCGGGGCGACGAGGCCCTGAAAGAATACGCCCTCAAGTTCGACGGTGCCAAGCTGGATAACATCCAGGTGACGCAGGAGGAAATTGAAGAATCCTTTGCGAATATGGACGGCTATTTCCTCGAAACGCTGCGGGAGGCCGCCGCCAACATCGAGGCCTTCCACCGCCAGCAGGTGCATAAAAATTTTGTGATGAACGACAAGCCCGGCATCGTGCTGGGCCAGAAATACACCCCCATCGAGAAGGCGGGCGTCTACGTCCCGGGCGGCACGGCGGCGTATCCTTCCACCGTCCTGATGGACATTATCCCGGCCAAGGTGGCGGGCGTTTCGGAGATCGTCATGACGACTCCCGCCGGTAAGGACGGTAAGATCGATCCGGTCATCCTCGCCGCTGCGGCCACCGCAGGCGTGACCAGGATCTTCAAGACCGGCGGCGCACAGGCCGTGGCCGCGCTGGCCTACGGCACCCAGAGCATCCCGGCGGTGGACAAGATCGTCGGCCCGGGCAATATCTATGTCGCCACTGCCAAGAGGAAGGTCTTTGGCAAGGTGGGCATCGACATGATAGCAGGCCCCAGCGAGATCCTGGTTCTGGCCGACGGCGGCTGTGACCCCGCCTGGGTGGCCGCCGACCTGCTGAGTCAGGCCGAGCACGACAGGCTGGCAAGCCCCGTCCTCGTCACTGACAGCGCTGAGCTGGCCAAGGCCGTTCAGGCAGAGCTGGAAGTGCAGATCCCCCAGCTGCCCCGCGCCGCCATCGCCCGCGCCAGCGTGGACGACAACGGCAAGATCATCGTCTGCTCTGATTTGCGCAAGGCCATCGAAGCCTGCAACATCATCGCACCCGAACATCTGGAAGTCTGTGTGGACGACCCCTTCAGCGTGCTGAATGAAATCAAAAATGCAGGCAGCATCTTCCTCGGCCGGAACGTCCCCGAAGCACTGGGCGACTACTTCGCCGGCCCGAACCACACCCTGCCCACCAGCGGCACGGCACGCTTTTCGAGCCCCTTGGGCGTGGACGACTTCGTCAAGAAGTCCAGCTTCATCTACTACACCCGGGAGGCGCTGGAAAAGGCTGCGCCCCGCATCGCCGACTTTGCCGAGCGGGAGGGCCTGCACGCCCACGCCCGCAGTGTGACCATAAGATATGAATAAACCTTTCAGGCGCTTCGCGCCAGCTCCCCTAATAGGGGGAGCCTTTGGCAGAGAGGTCAAGTTGCAATAAAAACGGAGGCTGGCAAACATGAGCCGTTTTCTTTCTCCCACGCTGGAAGCTGTCACTCCCTACACCCCGGGCGAACAGCCGCAGGACCAGCAGTACATCAAGCTGAACACCAACGAAAGCCCTTATCTCCCCTCTCCGGCTGTGGTGGGGGCGGTGAGCGAGGCTGAGGTGGAAAAGCTCCGCCTCTACTCCGACCCTGCGTGTGCCGAGCTGCTGCGGGCAGCGGCGGCACACTTTGAGCTGCAGCCCGAGCAGATCATGCCCGGCAACGGAAGCGACGAGAACCTGTTCTTCGCCCTGCGGGCCTTCTGCGACGAGAACCACCCGCTGGCCTATGCAGACATCACCTATGGCTGCTACGGCGTCTGGTGCGGGCTGATGCATATCCCCAGCCACATCATCCCGCTGAAAGAAGATTTCACCCTTGACCCGGCGGATTATTACGGCCTGAACGAGACCATCGTCATCGCCAACCCCAATGCTCCCACCGGTCTGGCCCTGCCCCGCAGCGCCATCGAGGAAATCCTGAAGAGCAACCCCAACCATGTGGTCATCGTGGACGAAGCCTATGTGGACTTCGGCGGCGAGAGCTGTGTGCCGCTCATCGACAACTACGAAAATCTGCTGGTGGTCCAGACCTTCTCGAAGTCCCGTCAGCTGGCCGGTGCGCGGCTGGGCCTGGCTATGGGCAATGCGAAGCTCATCGCTGACCTCAACCGGGTCAAGTTCAGCCTCAACCCCTACAACATCAATCGGCTGACCCTGAAGGCGGGCAAGGCTGCGCTGGAAGATACGGACTACTTCGACAAGACCCGCGCCGCTATCGTGGAGACGCGGGGCTGGACAAAGCAGCAGCTGGAAGCGCGGGGCTTTGCCGTGCTGGACAGCCGCTCCAATTTCCTGTTTGCTTCCACCGACAAAAAGAGCGGCGGCGAACTTTACCTGAAACTGAAAGAAAAAGGCGTGCTGGTGCGCCACTTCGACGCACCCCGTATTTCGAACTGGCTGCGCATCACCATCGGCACGCCGGACGACATGACCGCCCTTCTGCGGGCGCTGGATGAAATTTTGGAGGGCTGAGCAATGCGGGAAGTGACCATCGAGCGGAACACCAACGAGACCCAGATCGAGCTGACCCTGAACCTCGACGGCGCAGGCCGGTATCAGGTGGACACCGGCTGCGGCTTTCTGAACCATATGCTGGAGCTGTTTGCGCGGCACGGGCGCTTTGATTTGGTGCTTACCTGCCACGGCGACGTGGAGGTGGATTATCACCACACCACCGAGGATGTGGGCATCGCGCTGGGGCAGGCGTTCGCCCAAACGCTGGGCGATATGCGGGGCATCCACCGGTACGGCAGCTTCTATCTGCCCATGGACGAAGCCCTCATCCTCTGCGCCGTGGACATCTCAGGCCGCTGCACCCTGAACTGGGACATCCATTGCAACACCGAAAAAGTCGGCGACTTCGACGTGGAGTGCGCCAAGGAATTCTGGCTGGGCTTTGCCCGCAGCGTGCCGGCCACCGTCCACTTCGTTCAGTTCGCGGGAGAGAACAGCCACCACATCCTTGAGGCCGCGTTCAAAGGCGCTGGCCGTGCGCTGGCCGATGCCGTCCGCATCGATGCGGCCCATCGGGACGAAATTCCTTCCACGAAAGGACTGCTGGTATGATATGCATCATCGACTACGGCGTGGGCAACCTGTTCAGCCTGAAATCGAGTCTGGCCCATCTGGGGCTGGAAGCGAAGGTCAGCGCGGACGCCGCCGACATCCGCGCCGCTGACCGGCTCATCCTGCCGGGCGTGGGCGCTTTCGGGGACGCGATGGCAAAACTTGAGGCCACCGGCCTTGTACCGGTCATCAAGGAAGAAGCGGCGAAGAAGCCCCTCCTCGGCATCTGCCTCGGGATGCAGCTGCTGTTTGAAAAGAGCTACGAGTACGGCGAGCACGACGGCCTTGGCTTCGTGCCGGGGCAGGTATGTCCGCTGGCTCCCGACCTCGGCGACAAGAGCCTGAAAGTGCCGCAGATCGGCTGGAACGCCGTCCACATCCTGCGGGACGACCCGCTGTTCAAGTACGTCAGGGACGGCGAGTATTTCTACTACGTCCACAGCTACTACGGCAAAAACTGCGCCGCCAACACACTGGCCGTCAGCGACTATTCCCTGCCCGTCACCGGCGTGGTGAAGGCGGGCAAGGTGTACGGAACGCAGTTCCACCCGGAGAAAAGCGGTGACGCAGGGCTGCGGCTGCTGAAAGCGTTCAGTGAGCTGTAAATAACCTCTCAGTCTCGCATACGCTCGACAGCTCCCCTACCGAGGGGAGCCTCTGGCGAAGAGGCGAAGCTTCACGAAATGCCAAAGCCTCTCCTACTAGGAGAGGTGGCTGCACCGAAGGTGCAGACGGAGAGGTTGTATGAAGGAAAGCCTTAGATTAGGAGTAATAATATGCAGCTATTCCCAGCCATTGACCTGCGGGGCGGCAAAGTCGTGCGCCTGACGCAGGGCGATTACGACCGGATGACCGTCTACGGCGAAGACCCCTGCGCCCAGGCGCGGGCTTTTCTTGAAGCCGGGGCAAAAAACCTCCACGTCGTCGATTTGGACGGCGCAAAGGACGGAACCCTTTCCAATTACGACACCATCGCCGCGCTGGCAAAGCAGGGCGGCCTGTATATCGAAGTAGGCGGCGGCATCCGCACCGAAGAGCGCATTGAAAAATATCTCTCTTTGGGCGTGGGCCGGTGCATCCTCGGCAGTGTGGCCGTGACGAACTTTGACTTCACGGCCCGGATGCTGAAAAAGTACGGCGAAAAAATTGCCGTGGGCGTGGACGCCAGGGACGGCTATGTGGCGATCCACGGCTGGAAGGACGTCAGCGCTGAGCCGGGCGTGGCCTTCTGTCAGCGTCTGGCTGAGGCTGGATGCAAGGCCATCATCTACACCGACATTGCCTGCGACGGCGCGATGAAAGGCACCAACCTCGCCCTCTACCGCCAGCTTGCAAAAGAAGTGCCGGGCGTGGCCATCACGGCCAGCGGCGGTATTTCCTCGGAAAAGGAGCTGCTGGAACTGGAAAAGATGGGGACTGCCGCCGCCATCCTCGGCAAGAGCCTGTACACCGGTGCGCTGGACCTTGGGCGCTGCGTCGCGCTGGTGCAGAAGTAAGGAGCAAGACCATGATAACAAAACGCATCATCCCCTGTCTGGACGTCCGGAACGGACGGGTCGTCAAGGGAACGAACTTCGAGGGCATCAAGGATGTGGCCGACCCGGTGGAGATGGCCCGGATGTACAACGCGGCGGGCGCCGACGAGCTGGTGTTCTACGACATCACGGCCAGCGCCGAGGGCCGCGCCCTCTTCACCGACATCCTCACCCGGGTGGCCAGCGAGATCTTCATCCCCCTCACGGTGGGCGGCGGCGTCAACACGCTGGACGATTTCGACCGGGTGCTCAAGTGTGGTGCCGATAAAGTCAGCGTCAACTCGGGCGCACTGAGAGACCCCGGCCTCATCCCGGCGGCGGCCAAGCGGTACGGCGACCAGTGCGTGGTCCTCTCCGCCGACGTCAAGCGGGTGGACGGCCGGTTCCGCGTCTTTGCCAAGGGCGGGCGCGAAGACACTGGCCGGGACGCGCTGGAATGGATCAAATGGTGCGTGGACAACGGTGCAGGCGAAGTGTGCCTCAACAGCATCGACACTGACGGTGTCCGGAACGGCTTCGACCTCGAGATGCTGGACGCCGTGGCGGCCCGGGTGAACGTCCCCATCATCGCCAGCGGCGGCGCGGGCAAAAAGGAAGACTTCCTCGAGCTGTTCCATCATAAAGGCATCGACGCGGGCCTTGCGGCGGGCATCTTCCACCAGAAGCTGCTCACCATCCGGGAGCTAAAGGAATACTTAAACGAAAATGGCGTGGAAATGCGGCTCTGAGCCCTTGCGTTTGCTCGCCGAATACGCTAAACTATAGCTGTCCCCCTGCGGGGAAGGAGAAACATTATGGATCTGAAATTTGACGAAAAGGGCCTCATCCCTGCCATCGTGCAGGACCACTACACCAAAGAGGTGCTGACCCTCGCCTACATGAACGCCGAGACGCTGGCGCTGACCATCGCGGAGGGCCGGACGGTGTTCTGGAGCCGCAGCCGTCAGGAGATCTGGCGCAAGGGCGAGACCAGCGGCAACGTCCAGCGTGTGGTGTCCATCACCGCCGACTGCGACGCCGACGCGCTGGTGGTTGAGGTCGTCAAGAGCGGCCCCGCCTGCCACACCGGTGCCGAGAGCTGCTTTTTCAACGAAGTGTATGTTTCCCCGGAGCTGAAGCAGTTCAGCTGGCAGGGGCTGTATGACCTCATCAAGGGCCGCAAGACCAGCCCCAAAGAGGGCAGCTACACCACCTATCTGTTCGAGAAGGGCAAAGAAAAGATCCTCAAGAAGGTGGGCGAAGAGTGTACTGAGGTCATCATCGCGGGCGAAAAGGAAGACAAGGCCGAGACGGTCTACGAGATCAGCGATCTGGCATACCATGTGCTGGTGCTGATGGTACAGGCCGGCATCACGGTGGAGGACATCACCCGCGAGCTGGAAAAACGACACGTTATCGACCACAAGGTCAAACAGGAAAGGATGCAGTGATTCACTATGGTAGATTATAAGAAGTCCAGTGTCCATTGTCACTCGACGATGTGCGACGGCAAAAACACCCTACAGGAGATGGCCTCCGCTGCGTGTGCGCAGGGGCTGACCACACTGGGCTTCACGGGCCATAGCTATACCCAGCGCGACCGTGAATACTGCATGAGCCCCAGCCGCACGGCCCAGTACAAGGCCACCATTGCCAAGCTCAAGACCGAGTACAAGGGCAAGGTGGACATCCTCTGCGGCATCGAGTGGGACCTGCTGAGCGAGGACAAGCGCACCGGCTACGACTACTGGATCGGTTCTGCGCACCACCTCTACGGCAAGAACACCGGCAAATACTACGAGATCGACTTCCGTCCCCAGGATCTCCACGACTGCATCTACGACGACTTCGACGGCGACCCTCTGGCCGCTGTGGAAGCATACTTCGCCGAGGTGGAGAAGGTGGCGGCCATGGGCCCCGACATCCTCGCCCACATCGACCTCATCAAGAAGCTGAACGCTGCCGGTGAGTTCTTCGACGAAGAGTCGCCCCGCTATAAAGCCGCAGCCCTCAAGGCGCTGAATGCTGCCAAAGAGCACGGCTGCCTGCTGGAAGTGAACACCGGCGGCGTCTACCGCGGCTACCGCAAGGACTTCTACCCCGGCGCATGGCTTCTGGGCGAGTGGCAGAAGATGGGCGGCAAGGTCATCATCACCTCCGACGCCCACGATGTGGACAGCCTGACCTTCGGCTTCGACGAGGCTGCTGCCGCCGTCAAGGCCGCAGGCTTCAAGAGTGTGGAAGTGCTGACCGTCAACGGCTTCGAGACGCAGGAGCTGTAACGATCTGAAAATATTGAAAAGGGCTGTTGTACAGCGGAATCAACCTCTCCGTCAGCGCTGACGGAGAGGTTGTACCTGTACAGCAGCTCCTTTTTGTGACTATGGAGGAACGCTTATGACCCAGTCCCCCGCGAAAAAATCATTCTTCAACCGGAACGTCGATTTGATGAACGGCCCCATCTTCAAGAGCCTGTTCATCTTTATGCTGCCCATTCTGGTGTCGTGCCTCTTCCAGCAGCTCTATAATACCGTGGATACCATGATCGTCGGCAATGTGCTGGGCGATACCGCCCTTGCCGCCATTGGCGCCTGCGGGGCCATCTACGAGCTTCTGGTCGGATTCGGCATCGGTATCGGCAACGGCCTCGCCATCGTCGCAGCGCGCGCCTACGGGGCCGGAGACGATGACCAGCTCAAACAGACCGTGGCGGGTTCCATCGTCATCGGCATCATCGCGTCGGCGGTCATCACGCTGGCGGGTGCGGTGGGCCTGCATCCGCTGCTGGAACTGCTGGACACCCCGGCGGAAATTTTAGAGGACGCCTACGGCTATATCATCATCATCGACCTCGGCGTCATCGTCATGTTTGCCTATAACCTCTGCGCCGGCCTGCTGCGGGCCATCGGCAACAGCTTCATGCCGCTGGTCTTCCTCATCCTCTCGTCGGTGCTCAACGTCATTCTCGACCTCTGGTTCATCGCTGCGCTGGGCATGGGCGTGGCCGGTGCCGGTGTGGCGACGGTCATCTCTCAGGGCGTGTCGGTGGCGCTCTGCATCCTGTATGTCTTCCGCAGCGCCCGGCTGCTCCTGCCTGAGAAAAAGCACTTCCATGTGGAGAGCCGCCTCTATTGGGAGCTGTTCAGCCAGAGCATCTCCATGGGCCTCATGAGCAGCATCGTCTCGGCGGGTTCTGTCGTTTTGCAGTACGGCATCAACGGCCTCGGTACGCTGGTCATCGCGGGCCACACCGCGGCCCGAAAGCTCTTCGCTTTTACGGATATGCCCCTGACGGCGATGGCCTCTGCCTGCTCGACCTACGTCTCCCAGAACTACGGCGCGAACCATCCCGACCGCGTCCGCCGCGGAATGCGGGACATCTATTTCTACGGTGTCGTGGTGGCTGTGACGGCTATCCTGCTTATGAGTGTGGGTGCGGAGTGGATGGTGAAACTGGTGTCCGGCTCTTCGGAACCGGTGGTGCTGGAAAACGGCGTGCGGTATCTGGTCTGGAACGCACCCTTCTACGCCGTGCTGGGAATGCTGCTCTCCACCCGCTACGCTCTGCAGAGCATGGGCGAGAAGGTGCTGCCCCTGCTGTCCAGCGTCATCGAGTTTCTGGGCAAGATCGTCTTTGTTCTGCTCTTCATCCCCCGCTTTGAGTATAACGCAGTCATCCTCTGCGAGCCGGTCATCTGGTGCTTCATGACCATAGAACTGCTTATAGCATACCGGCATAATTCCTTCGTGTTTCCGAAGATGAAAAAATAAAAGAACTCCCCGCCATGCAGCTGCACAGCGGGGAGAAAGAGGGAGGAAAATTTCAGATTCAGAGGGCCGAATAGCCGAAGCTGTTCACCAGCGCGTCGATGTGCTGGCCGGCCTTGCACATGGGGCAGTCGCGGCTGTCGAAGCTGGCGTAGTCGGGCAGGCTGGAGGGGTCGAAGATGGAGGTGACCGGGATGCCCAGACACTCGTGGGTGGTGGCGAAGATGGCCGACAGGCCCGCCACGGTGCCGCCGTAGTAGTTGACCGCCTCGATGGCCGCCTGCACGGTGTAGCCGGTGGTGATGGAGGCCGACAGGATGAGGACGTGCTTGCCCCTGACCATCGGGGCGAGATTGTCGCGGAGGATGATCTGGCTGCCGCTGGTGTACTCGGGAGTGATGACGTAAATCGTCTGGTGGGCATTCATGTTGGCAAAGCCGTCTTTGGTCAGCTCGTTGGCCAGACAGGTGCCGATGACCTGTGTGCCGTCCAGACAGAGCACGGTGTCCACGATGGTGCTGTGCTGATAGGCGGCCACCAGCTCCTTGGCGACAGCCTTCGCCTCCGAGAGGCGGGCTTTCTGGGTGGTGACGTCGATGTAGTAGTTGATGTGGCTGTGGCTGGTGGCGAAGTGGCCCTTTGCCACGCGCAGGAACAGACTGCTCTTGTTGGTGGGAAGCTTTACCATATTGATCATAACTGCACACTCCTGTTCTTGTGAAATCAGGCAGGACGCCCATCCCTCAAAAGGAAACAGCGCGGCGGCACATCTGTCCGGCCGCTGCGCTCCCCGGTTGGTATGCTCTTATTGTAGCAGGAAAAGTACCTTATGCACAAGACACAAAACCACTAAAAATCCTTGCCTGCGTTTTGGCAGAATGACGGAGAGGGGCAAACAAAAAGCGTCTGAGACAAAAGTCTCAGACGCTGAATGTTTTTATGATAAGAAAATCACTTCAGGTATGTATTGCCGGTAGTAACAGTGCTGTCAACAGTCATCTTCCAAGTGCAGAAAGCACGGGTGTAGGCCTGAGAGCCTTCGCTTGCCTGAGGACGGGGCCAGAACTTGACCTTGATGGTATCGCCATCAGCTACCTTGATGTTCGTAACCTTCAATACGGTGTCCAGAGACTCGTCTTTTTTCAGATAGTTGTTGCTGTTGCTCAGAGAAACACCGCCAGTGCCGTCGGTGTTATAAGCATGATAAGTCGTGACCTTCTTCGTTGCTTTGGAAGTGACCTCGACCTGGAAGTTTGCAGGAACGATATTCAGACCATACTTGGAGGTGCATTTCAGACTGAAGTTGCAGGTCAGAGTCTTATCTGCTGCCGTGGCGGTGGGAGCGGAATCCAGTTTGGCACTCTCAAGTTTGAAAGCACCCATCAGCTTCAGGGTGCTGCCGATTTTACCGGTCTTCTGATACTCATCCTCACCACAGCCAACGAGCAGGCTGGAACCAGCCACAGCCACGGCAGCGGCGGCGCTGTACTTCAGGAAAGAGCGGCGGTTGAATTCTAAGGACATGATCGTTCCTCCTTTTATGTAGAAACACATAAATTCATTGTAATGACCCCAAAGGGTGCCTGCCTATACAATAGGCGAAAAATGAGCAGATGTCAATGCTTTTCACAAAAATTTTGTGGGGAAGCTCTGCCCTTTATGACAGAATTCCGTCTCAGAAAAATGCCTTAGACCTGCGTCAGGTCAGAAGAGTTCAGAGAGAAGGTGAGGCTCTTGTTTGCCACGAAGGTCGGGGTGAAGGTGACGCTCAGCTTCTGCCAGCCGGTGGGGACACAGCAGATCAGCTGGATGTAACCTGCGCCCTGCGGGGGCAGATTGGTGGACTCGGAGAAGCTCTGAGCGGCGGCATCATAGAGCTGGATGTAAGCGCCGACCTCGGCCTCAGCGCCGTCGCAGACAGCGGTGAAATCGGTGGTGGAGGCGGCCAGAGCGTGGAAGTACTGACGGGCGACATCAAGCTTGGTAGCCTCATCGTCCAGCGGATAGGCGGCATCCAGTTCGGCGAGGTTCTGTGCGCCGATCTCAAACGTGGTAGCGCCGGAGCGGTTCACAGCGGTGACGAGCACAGCGACATACTCGTGGTCGGGCAGGTCGGGAGTGTTGGTCATGGTAAAGACACTGGTGAGCTGGACACCCAGATTGTTCCAGTTGCTGACCTTGTCGCCGACCTTGACTTCGATGGCGTTACTGGTGCTGGAACCGCAGCCGCCCAACATGGCAGCAGCGCCCAGAGCTGCTGCGGAGGCACCGGTACACTTGAGGAAGGTGCGGCGGGAAATTTTATTGGACATGGATGTGTCCCTCCTTGAATTCACTTTATTATGAAGTACGATGAAAATGTTCTATCTTGTTTATAACATCTTTTGCACGCAGATGCAAGCAAAAAACGGCAGAATTTACACTAGTTTCACAGAGACTTAAGTGCGGTCCTCTCTGGTCAGCTCCCGGGCGCGGGTCTCACTGGTCTTGACCAGATTGAGCAGGCTGGGAGTATACAGCGGGTATTCCCGGGTCAGGCTCTCGGTGGTCATGGCGAGGCAGGACGGGTCGGCCACGCCCTCGCCGCCGGGCAGCGCTTCGCCGGCCAGCAGGGCCTCCACATTGGCCTGAGCCGAGTGCATCACAGCGTCGGAGTAGCCGGGCCAGCGCCGGGCGTCCACGCTGAACATGCTGGGGGCATTGTGGGACTCGGCGGAATAGAGCAGACGGAACATCTTGGCCACGGCGGTCATCAGGTAGGCGCTCACCTCGGTGGTCAGGGCCTTGCTGTGGCACTCGCCTATCTTGGCGTAGAGCACGTTCAGACTGTTGGAGATGAGCTTTTTGTTCATCGTGGGCAGGACGCTGCCGTGGTAGATGTTGTCCTTCATCTTGTCGGGGTTGGGGATGTCCTCTGCCGAGAGCATCATGCCGTTGCGCTCTGCCGAGCGGCCCAGCAGATAGTCGCAGGAAACATTATAATAGTCTGCCACCCGTACCACAAAATCCAGGCCGCACTCCCGGATGCCTTTTTCGTAGTGGGAAAGCAGGGCCTGTGAAACGCCCAGATCCTCTGCCGCCTGTTTCTGGGTGATGCCGCGCTCCTTGCGCAGCAGTTTGATGATACGATTGAACTCCATGATGTTTGGCTCCTCAGATAAAAATAGGACTTCCTTGATTTTTGGTTTACAGCACGTTGATTATACACAATGGAAAACGACTTGTAAAGCGAAAAAGTGACGGTTTTTCCGCCGGAAATTCGGCGTTTTTGTCAAAGGGGTTGCTCTTTCTACCATATCTATGTTAAAATAAACCTTACCGGCATATATTTAGTGTCTGATGGTGCCGGAAAAATCAGCAGAAAAGCAAGATTTGTGCGAATCAGCACAGGAATAGATAGCTCATAAGAGGTGTTTTTACATGAAAACCTTTAAGCTCCATCTCATCCGCCACGGCCTGACTTCCGGCAACTTACAGGGTCTTTACATCGGCAGCGGCACGGACATCCCCTTGTGTGACGAGGGCCGCGCCCAGCTGGCCGAGCTGAAAGAGCGGTTCGAGTATCCGCAGGTGGATACCGTCTTCTCTTCCCCGCTCATGCGCGCCGTGGAGACGGCCAACATCCTGTTCCCGAATGCGACCCACCAGTTCTCGGTGCATGACCTGCGGGAGGCCGGTTTCGGCGTCTTTGAGAACCATCCCGTCAAGGAGCTGGTGAAGAACGAGGACTTCAAGAAATGGATCACCCCGGGCTCCGGCTTTGTGCCGGAGGGTGCAGAGCCCACGGAGCAGTTCCACGCCCGCTGCTCGGAGACGCTGCTCAAGCTGTTCGAGTATATGATCCGGATGGATGTCACCGAGGCCGCCTGCGTGACCCACGGCGGCGTCATCATGAGTATGCTGAGCCAGCGCGCCCTCCCCTCCCGCCACCCCGAGCAGTGGATGGCCGACCCCGGCTGCGGCTACACCGTCCAGACCGACGTCCAGCTCTGGATGCGCGACCGTCTGGTGGAGGCCATCGACATCGTACCCTTTGGCTATGCCGATACCCTGCGGGGTCAGGCGGAAGCCGAGGAGAATGAAGCATTCGAATAAGAAAGAACGCTCTGCCGCCCTGCGATTTTGCCGCCGGGCGGCATTTTTGTACTCTTTTGGTACAAAATCAGCAAAGAAAACGCAAAACCTGAGGCAGAACGCTTTCAAACTCTTGACAGGGGGCAAAGAAACCGATACTCTATAAAGTGAATGATTTTTCTCGCTGCAAGGAGGAGTCCCCGATGTCTCAGTCTCTTTCCCGCCGGTCGTTCCTGAAATGCGCCGGTTCGGGCGCGGTCAGTCTGGCCGCTGCCCTGCTCACAGGCGTTTCGGCGGCTGCGGCACAGCCCCGCGTGATGGGCCAGCCTGCCCTGCTGGACGGCAAGGCGGCGGTGGAGCTGCTGGGCTATGCGCCTGCACCCGGGCTGGGCGGCGTGTTGGTCTACCTCTCGGTGGAGAACCTCTCGGCCCGCACCCTGCCGGTGGGCGCAAGCTACCTCCACAGCCGGGATGTCTCGACCCTGAAGGAGCTTTACAGTCTGGACAGCGGTGTGACCGCTCGCTGCGGAGGCGAGAGCATCCCCTGCGGCAGCTTTGCGGCACCGCTCTACGCGGAGAACGCCGCCGATGCCTCGGCCTTTACGCTCAACCTCGCCGCCGGGCGCGGCGCGATGCTCCATTGCTTCTGCGCTGTCCCGGAGGATTGGGAGGCGCTGGAGCTGAGCTATCGCCCCGCCTTTGCCGCCGGACAGCCGGTGGAGTTCGTGGTGCGCCGGGACGCCGACGCCGTCCGCCTCGGACCGGTGCCGGCGACGCCGGCGGAAGTCGGAAGCGTAGTGGATTTATAAACGGCTTCGCGCGCCGGTGGCGCGGGGTAAGATTGCTTTTGCATTGGGGCTAAGTTCTCTTTTGCGCACCAAAAGAGAACCAGAAATGGTTCTCGCGCCTGTGCGCGGGGCAGAGCGCTTTTACATTAAGGCTAATTGTTCTCTTTTGATGTCAAAAGAGAACCAGAAAACCACCAGCGATTTCGACGCGCTGGATCCACGAGAAAGGGGCTGCTCGCCCCTTTCAGACCCCGAAGGAGTTGTCGAAGCCCAAAAATGCTAGCCGCTTCGCTAAACGCATTTTT
>ERZ1673699.437-NODE-437-length-46794-cov-25.579602_pt1 | contig 46794 bp, 27 predicted proteins | sample MGYA00580229_ERZ1673699 | MGnify/ENA primary metagenome ERZ1673699 (study PRJEB41218, sample SAMN15661785) | gut metagenome | host: Homo sapiens | place: Canada: London | collected 2015-08-20/2019-03-30 | study: EMG produced TPA metagenomics assembly of... | reverse complement strand
CGACGCCTTCCGCATCGACCATATCCTCGGCTTCTTCCGCATCTGGGAGATTCCCACGCATGCCGTACACGGGTTGCTGGGCTATTTCAACCCCGCCCTGCCCTATTCCGCAGATGAACTGCGCGGCATGGGCTTCGACACGCAGGACGGACGCTACACCACCCCGGCGCCCGACGAACACATGCTCGGGGAACTGTTCGGCGACCTGGCCGGCGAAGTCCGCGCCACCTGCATGAAGGAGGGGCGGTTACTGCCCGCCTATGCCACCCAGCGCAAGGTCGCAGCCCGCTTCCCGGGCGACGACGAACGCCAGACCCGGCTGCGGGAAGGGCTCATGGCATTGCTCGACGACGTGCTCTTCATCGAAGACCCGCGCCGCAAGGGCTATTTCCACCCCCGCATCGCCCCCCACTCGACGCACGCCTACCGCCGGCTCGACGGAGAGCGCCGTGCAGCTTTCGACCGGCTCTATACCGACTTCTTCTACCACCGGCACAACCGTTTCTGGCAGGAATCCGCCCTGCGCAAGCTCCCGGTGCTCCTCTCGGCGACCGAGATGCTGACCTGCGGCGAAGACCTGGGCATGATTCCCGACAGCGTCCCCGAGACGATGCACGAACTGCAAATCCTCTCGCTCGAAATCCAGCGCATGCCCAAGACGCCGGGGGAACTCTTCGCCGACCCGGCGCACTACCCCTATTTCTCGGTCTGCACCACTTCGACGCACGACATGAACCCGCTGCGGGCATGGTGGGAGGAAGACCGCGAACTCACGGCGCGCTTCTACCACGAAGCACTCGGCATCGGGGGCGACGTTCCCTATTTCTGCGAGCCGTGGATATGCCGGCGCATCCTCGACATGCACCTCAATTCCCCGGCGATGCTCACCATCCTGCCGTTGCAGGACTGGTTCTCGACCGACGGGGAACTGCGCTACCCCGACCCGGCCAAGGAACGCATCAACGTCCCGGCCGTCGCCCGATACTACTGGCGTTACCGAATGCACCTCCCGCTCGAGGAACTGCTGCACAAGGAGACTTTCAACGAGTCGCTGCACGACATGATCGCCTGCAGCGGGCGCCGCTGACGGGCAGACTGCGGCAGCGCCGACCCCGGCCGCAAAAATAAGGGGCGCCCCGGAATTTCCGGAGCGCCCCTTTTATCATGCCGCCGCGCCATCCTCCCGGGTGCCCCTGCGGAAACCTTCCACGGGAATCCCTTCCTGGGATCTCTCAACCGAAGCCCTCGAAGGACGCCTCCGGAGGAACGCCCGCAGCATGATCCTTCAAAGTGAACTTTCAGTCCTCGGCGGAAAATTCCAGAGGAACTCCTCTGCGGAACTCCCCTCTCCCGCCGGAACCCTAAACCCGCCGGAACCGGAGCCCCCGCCCGCCGCAGGAACAGGAACCCGGAAAGCCGGAGGACAAAACCCGAAAACGAGGGGGGGGGCGAAGACCTGCCCGCCACGACCAAGGTTCAGCCATTCCCCTCCAACCACTTCAGAAAGTCGTCGACCCGCGACCGGCTCACCACCATCTCGAACTCCGGACGCGGACGTGCCGTGATCTTCAGCCGGTTGCCCAGGTATTTCACGATGTTGACGATCGCCGACATGGCGATGATGCAACTGCGCGATATGCGGAAAAACCGCCCGGGATCCAGTTCGTCCGAAAGGACGTCGAGCGACTGATCCATGATGTAGCGGTTGTTGTCGTTCGTGACAAGGTAGGTGTTTTTCTCTTCCGAGTAGAAATAGGCGATGTCGGTGGTCTGCACCGGGACGATCCGGTCGTTGAAACGCACGACATAGCGCTGTTTGTATTCGCGCGGGCTGCGGATTACGTTCAGCAATACGTCAGGGTCGACGCCCCCGCTCCGCACACGGCAACGTTCCACGGCACGCCGCAGCGCCGCGAGGTCGATCGGTTTGAGCAGGTAGTCGATACTGTTGACCTCGAACGCCCGCACGGCGTAATTGTCATATGCGGTGGTCATGATGACCCGCGCCGTTACGTCCGCTTGGCGGAATATCTCGAAGCAATCCCCATCGGAGAGTTCCACGTCCATAAAAATCACATCGGCACTGTTCCCCGGCGTGCGTAGCCAGAGCACCGTTTCCCTGACCGAGCCGGTCGTCCCGACGATCCGTACGTCGGGAAAATGCTGGGTCAGCGCTCGCGCCAGGTTTGCCTGGGCCATCATTTCGTCTTCTACAATCAGTACGTTCATATTACAGCAACGGTAAGGTGACACAATATTCGGTATCGGTACAGCGTATCCCGATCGGGATGCCCGACAGGTCGAGGTACTGCTGGCGGATGTAGTTCAGCCCCACACGGGTCGAGGGGTTGCCGGATACCTTCAACTGAAGGTTATTCGACACCGTCACGGCCTCGGCCTCGGCGACGATGCGGATCACCAGCGGCCGGTCGGCCCCCACCGAGTTATGCTTGATGGCGTTTTCGATCAGCAACTGCACCGAGCAGGGCAGAACATGGCGATTCATGACCTCGTCCGAAATATCGGTCTCCACGCGAAACCCTTCGGGGAAACGCACCTGCAACAGGTCGACGTACATCCCCACGAAGGCCATCTCCTCGTGCAGGCGCACGAGTGTCTCCTCCTCGTTCTGGAGCATGTAACGGTAGATGCCCGCCAGTTTATGAATGTAGACGCTGGCCTGCTCCGTGCGCTGCTCACAGACCAGACAGTCGAGGATATTGAGCGAGTTGAACAGGAAATGGGGGTTGACCTGCTGTTTGAGTTTCATGTAACGGAACTGCGCCTGGTGCGCCTTACCGCGCTCGGCACGCAGCACGGCACGTGCGACCAGGGCGTAATCAACCATAAATACGACCGAATAGAGGATTACCTCGACCAGCAGCGTGATGATCCACAGTTGCAGGAACTCCCGTGCGGTGAACGAGCGATCGAAGGCGAACGGCAGGTGCAGCCCCGTAATGAGCGCCACGCAGGCCGACGTGAGCAGCACGAACAGAAGGAAGGCCGCAATTTCGGCGATCAGGCCGTGCCGGGTACGCCTGCGCGTATGCCGGACATAGATGATATTGACACACAGCAGGATAATCAATGCCGCGGAATTGGAAGCCAGCAAGTCGGCCATGTGGTAGAGGCGGTCTGTGGAAAAGGAGGGCGAGGCGAAAAGCTCGACATAGGCCAGCCTCAGCACGAAAATCCCCCCCACGGCCAGCAGCAGCAACCCGATGCGGGGCGTCCAGGCCGAGGAGCGGCTCGCCGTGTCGTCGCCGCGGCGGAACAACTTGGTGAACCACACGATGCTCCAGCCCAGGATCTCGGTGGTGATGAAGGTCGAGACGGCATGCACCACGGGCGGGGCGTGCAATAACAGCTCGATCAACTGCGCACCGCCCGTACCCAGCAGGTAGCCGATCACGTTGACGACGATCACGCTGGCAGCGGTGAACTCCACGTTCAGTCCCCGTTTGAGGCAGATCAGCACGATCAGCACGATCGTCAGCAGCGTCAGCACCAACTCGTCGTTGATCCCCGCCAGATGGCACGAAAGGGCGACCACGGCATGGAGCACGGCGAACAGGTGGATGATTCCGGACACTTTGAGCGATCGCATATAGGCTGACTGAGGCTGTATTAAAGTATATACGGGTTTCGTTTATTACGAATAAAGGTAGTGTTTTTCCGCGGAAATTCCAAATCGTCCCCCGCGGGCTACCGTTCGTCGCAAAAATCCGCCCGTTCATCCGGCTGAACCTTCCGTTCGTCGCCCTGCGGTTCGCCGTCCGGATTTTTTATTAAAATTTGTATAACCTGAAAACCAACCGAAAAACCGAAATGACCAAGCCTAAACTCTCATTTTGGCAGATTTGGAACCTCAGCTTCGGCTTCCTCGGCGTGCAGATCGGATATTCGCTCCAGAATTCCAACACGTCGAGCATCTTCGAATCGCTGGGGGCAGATGTCAGCCACCTGAGCTACTTCTGGCTGGCGGCACCGCTGGCCGGCATGATCGTCCAGCCCATCGTGGGGCTTTTTTCCGACGGCACCTGGACGCGCTGGGGCCGCCGCATCCCCTACATCCTGGGCGGGTCGCTGATCTCGGCGCTGGCGCTGGTGCTCATGCCCAACTGCCCCAAACTGCTCGCCTTCGCCCCGCTCGCCATGGGGGCTTTCATCCTGCTGTTCATGGATTTGTCGTTCAACGTCACGATGCAGCCCTTCCGGGCGCTGGTGGCCGACATGCTCGACGATTCGCAGAAGACACAGGGCTACGTGGTACAAACCTTCCTGATAAACCTCGGTGCGGTCGTCGGCGCTATCCTGCCGCTCGTCATGACATGGCTCGGCGTGTCGGACGAGGCCGCTCCGGGGCATGTTTCGCCGCACATCGCCTACTCCTACTATGCCGGGGGCGCGATCCTGCTGCTCACGGTGCTCGTCACCTCGTTCAAGACACGGGAATATCCGCCCGGGGAGTTCGCCCGCTACAACAACCTCTCCGAGGAGGACGCCAAACCGATGAGCTTCGTCGGCCTCATGCGCAACGTCCCCGGCGTGATGGTGCGGCTGGGCGTCACGCAGTTCTTCTCGTGGGCGGCGCTCTTCCTGATGTGGACTTACCTCAAACCCGCCATCACGGGTGTAGTCACCGACCATGCCACGGGCGAAGTGCTCTCGGCCGGCGCCACGCAGACATGGGTCGGCGTGCTCAACGGCACCTACCCCATCCCCGCCTGCATCGCCGCCCTGTTCCTCGGGCGCGTCGCCGCGCGCTACGGCAACAAACCCGTCTACGCTGCCTGCCTGCTCGCCGGGGCGCTGGGCTTCGCGGGGTTGTGCCTGCTGCACGACCAATACGCGCTGATGCTCCCGATGGTAGGGATCGGCATCGCCTGGGCGGGCATCCTCGCCATGCCCTACGCCATCCTGTCGCGCGCGGTCGAACCGCGCCGCATGGGCGTATACATGGGTATCTTCAATTTCACGATCACCGTCCCCCAGATCGTCATCGGACTGACCGGCGGTGCCATCGTCAAGTACTGCTTCGCCTCCGACGCGGCCGACATGCTGGCGCTCGCCGGGGTCTTCATGCTGCTGGCCGCCGTGTCGGTCTTCCTGGTCAAAGAACACAAGGCCGAATGACCTACAATCCATAAAATCAACTTATAAACTAACCAAAATTCTTATGAAACGATTTTTAACTATGTGTGCGGGTATCTTGCTCATATGTCAATTTACCCCCCCCTCACGCTGGCACAAAACGCTGGTTATGAGGTAAAAGGCGTAGTTGTCGACAAGTCTGGGATGCCGATTTTGGGCGCTACCGTCGTCGAAAAGGGCACGACCAACGGTGTCTCGACGGGCATCAACGGCGACTATGCCATCCGCGCCGCCGGCCCCGAGTCGGTCATCGAGGTCAGCTATGTCGGTTACAAGACCGTCAGCCTGGTGGCCAGTTCGTCGCTGCTGGTGCACCTCACGCTTGAAGAGGATGCCATGGGTATCGACGACGTGGTGGTGATCGGCTACGGTACAATCAAGAAAAACGACATGACCGGTTCGGTCGTGGCGATCAAGGCCGAAGAGTTCAACCGCGGCGCCGTGGTCTCCACACAGGACATGCTCAAGGGTAAGGTTCCGGGCGTGCACATCATCCCCGGCGACGGAGGCCCCGGATCGAGCGCCACCATCCGCGTGCGCGGTGCGGCTTCGCTCAACGCCTCGAACGACCCGCTGATCGTGATCGACGGGGTGCCCATCGCAGTCGACGGCGGCAAGGGTATGGCCAACCCGCTGGAGACGATCAACCCCAACGACATCGAATCCTTCACCGTGCTCAAGGACGCTTCGGCGGCGGCCATCTACGGTTCGCGCGCCTCGAACGGCGTCATCCTTGTCACCACCAAGAAGGGGCGCGGCAACACGCCCCGCGTATCGTACAGCGGCAGCGTGAGCGTCCAGACCAACTCCGACGAGCTGCCCGTGATGTCGCCCGGCGAGTTCCGCACCTACATCGACCAGGTATACCCCGCAGGTACGACCACGGGCGACAAGGTGCAGTCGATGCTCGGCGACAAGAACACCAACTGGCAGGACTTGGTCTTCCGCACCGCCATTTCGCATGACCACAACGTCAGCCTGATCGGCAACATCAACGATAGGATGCCCTACCGCGCATCGGTGGGCTACACCAACCAGCAGGGTACGCTCGAAACATCGAAATACGAACGCGGGACGCTCGACCTGAGCCTCTCGCCCAACTTCTTCGACAAGCACCTCACGGTCAACCTCAACGCCAAGGGCGTCATCACGTCGCAGCGCTACGCCTCGGGCGGCGTGGTGGGTTCGGCGGCCTTCTTCAACCCCACGATCGACCCCTATTTCCGCAACGACGACGGTTCGATCGACTACACGACCACCAACGGATACTGGAACTACGGATCGGGCCGCGGCGAGGACTTCACGCCCAACACCCTGCTGGGCGCAGGCCCGCTCTCGCAGCTCTACGACCGCGACAATACGGCGCGTGCCAAGCGTTTCATCGGCAACGCCCAGATCGACTATAAGGTTCACGGCTTCGAGGCGCTGCGCTTCAACCTCAACCTCGGCCTCGACGTATCGAGCGCCAAGACCTACGACGGCGTGAACCCCGGCTCGTTCCAGGCATACACCGACACCGAGGCCCGCGGCTGGGGACAGTATTCGTGGACGACGAACTTCCGCCGCAACCAGCTGCTCGAATTCTACGCCAACTTCAATAAGGAGTGGGGCATCCACCACCTCGACGTGATGGCCGGTTATTCGTGGCAGCATTTCTACAGCTCCGACCACTCGGTATCCTATTTCAACGAGACGCACGAGCAGAAGGGCGAGGATTCGCGCTACCCGTTCAACCGCCAGGAGAATTATCTGCTCTCGTTCTACGGACGCCTGAACTATTCGATCGCCTCGAAATACCTCTTCTCCTTCACACTGCGTGACGACGCCTCATCGCGTTTCTCGAAGGATACCCGCTGGGGCCTCTTCCCTTCGGGCGCCTTTGCGTGGAACATCGCCGAGGAGAATTTCCTGAAGGATTCGCGTGCCGTCTCGGCCCTCAAGCTGCGCGTCAGCGTGGGGCAGACCGGGCAGCAGGAGATCGGCTCCAATTATCCCTACCTGGCGCGTTACTACATGTCGACCGACGTCTATAAGACCTATTACATGGGCAGCGCCGGGCACATGTTCTACCTCACGCCGGGCGCCTACGACCCCAACATCAAATGGGAGACCACGACGACCTACAACGTCGGCCTCGACTTCGGGTTCCTCGGCGGGCGCATCAACGGCAGCGTCGACTGGTACCTGCGTCAGACGGACGACCTCCTGAACAACGTCATCACCCCCATGGGCTCGAACTTCGGCAACACGGTGCTCACCAACATCGGCTCGATGGAGAACAAGGGCGTGGAGTTCAACCTGAATTTCATCCCCGTGCAGACCAAGGACTGGAACCTCACGGTCGGCTTCAACGGCACGTTCCAGCACACCGAGTTCACCAAGCTCAACAACACCGACGACCCCGACTACGCCATCCAGGTGAGCAGCATCACCAAGGGTACGGGCAACCTGCTCCAGCGCCACATGGTGGGTTATGCACCCTACACCTACTACTGCTTCCAGCAGGTTTACGACCAGGACGGCAAGCCGATCCAGAACGCATTGGTGGATCGCAACAAGAACGGCCAGATCGACCAGGGCGACCGTTACATGACCGACAAGAGCCCCAACCCCGACTTCTTCTACGGCATCAGCCTCAAGCTGAGCTACAAGAACTGGGACTTCGGCTTCAACGGCCACGGTTCGGCGGGCAACTGGGTCTTCAACGACTTCGCCTCGGCCAACTCGACGTCCAACATCGACATCAACGCCGGCAACCTGCCCAACTTCGCACGGCTGGTCAAGAAGACCGGCTTTACGAAGGCCAACAGCGGCGAGCAGTGGTATTCGGACATGTTCCTCGAAAACGCTTCGTTCTTCCGCATGGACGACATCAACCTCGGGTACACGTTCAACAAGATTGGCAACTGGAAGGGCTCGATGCGCGTCGCCTTCGGCGTGCAGAACGTATTCGTCATCACCGATTACAGCGGCGTAGACCCCGAAATACCGGGCGTCAACGGCATCGACGGCTCGATCTGGCCGCGCCCGCGCACCTATTCGCTGCGTCTGAATGTAAACTTCTAAAAACGAACGAACCATGAAAATCGACATAAAACATTTCGCCTTGGCGGCGGCAGGCGCAACGATGCTGCTCACTTCGTGCATCGGGGATCTCGACACCCTGCCCCTCAACCCGTCCGACTCGACCTCGGAGACCGTCTACGGGAAAGACGAGAACGGCTACCTGGCCGGGCTCACCAAACTCTATTTCAATTTCGTCTCGAACGACACCACCGACCTGCAGGTCAGCGACGGCGGCGCCTCGGAGCTCATCCGCGCATTCTGGACGATCCAGGAGGTTACGGCCGACGCCTGCAAATGCGCCTGGGAGAACGACGCCTGGGTTCGCGCCATGAATACCGACACGTGGTCCGACGCCGACAACGACGCGACCTACGCCGTCTACGTACGTACGTTGCAGGGCATCGCCTACGTGAACGAGTACCTGCGCCAGACCGCCTCGGACAAACTCTCCGACCGCGGCGTGAGCAGCGAACTGGCCGCCAGGATCCAGAGCTTCCGTGCCGAGGCCCGTTTCCTGCGCGCCTATTTCTACTGGATCGCCCTCGACGTGTTCGGCGACGTGCCGTTTACGACCGAGACCTCGCCCTTCGGCGGCGGTGTGAACCCCAAACAGGCCTCGCGCAAGGATGTCTTTGACTACTGCATCTCGGAGCTGACCGACCTGGCTTCGGACGAAAGCGCGATGCCTGCCGCACGCTCGAACTACCCGCGTGCCGACAAGGGTGCGGTCAACGGCCTGCAGGCCCGCATGTACCTCAATGCCGAGGTTTATGCCGGCACCCCGATGTGGACGGAGGCCAAATCCGCCTGCGAAGCGATCTTCGGCATGGGCTACTCGCTCTGCCCGGAGTATTCCGACCTCTTCCGCGGCGACAACGGCGAGAACGCCGACGCCCTGAAGGAGATCATCTTCGGCGTGGCATACGACGCCGAGCAGACGCAGTCCTACGGCGGCACGTCGTACCTGACGCTGGCAGCCATCGCCGCCACCGACGTGACGGCCGAACAGAAGATCAACGGCGTGAACAACGGCTGGGCCGGCATCCGCGTACCCTACGAATACGTACAGAAATATTTCAACGCCCGCAACGCGGACTACACCACGGGCGAATATACGGTCAACGACAAACGCGGCGGAATGTTCTACATCAAAGGCCGCCAGGAGTCGATGAACGATGCGCTCTATGTCTTCCTCAACGGGTGGACTTGCCTCAAGTTCAACAACATCCCCCACAACATGACCAACGACGAATTCCTTGCCACGGCTGCATCGAAGGCATACAGCGACATCGACTTCCCGATGATCCGCCTGGGCGAGATCTACCTGATCTACGCCGAGGCCTGCATGAACCTGGGACAGGCCAACACCGCGCTGCCGAAGCTCAAGGAGCTGACCGACCGCGCCGGGGTATCGGCCCCCTCGTCGGTCACGGCCGACTACCTGCTCGAGGAGCGTGCCCGCGAGCTGATGTGGGAGGGGCACCGCCGCACCGACCTGATCCGCTACGGCAAGTTCACCACCCCGTCGTTCCTCTGGACATACAAGGGCGGCACCTTCACCGGACAGGGGTTCGATGATTACATGAAAATCTTTGCCATCCCTTCGTCGGAGCTCGCTTCCAACCCCGAACTGCACCAGAATCCCGGCTACGGAAACGCAACCGATAAATAACCAACCCTAAAAATCGTACGACTATGAAAATTACACGATATGCGATGATGCTGGCGGCTGCGACGGGGCTCCTCTCCGCCTGCCAAAAGCTCGACGAGGTAAAGGCCTACGACCCCGACAAGGTCGTGGCGCCCGTGCTGCATGCGCTGCCCGGGGAGATCGTCATTACGCCCGACAACATGGGCTCGACGCAGACCTTCACCTGGGACGCCGCCGACTTCGGCGTCCGCACCCAGATCAACTACTCGATCGAAGCCTCGTACAACGACGGTGCGAAACTGGTGCTCTTCACGGGAATGAACGGCACCTCGTCGGAACAGACCTATGAAAGCCTCAACAACATCCTTGCGCTGTCCGTGGAAGACGGCGGCCTGGGGGTTCCCTCGGGCGAACCTACGGACGTGGATTTCTACATCAGCGCCACGATCGGCACCGACTTCGAAAAATTCTACTCCGCCCCCGCCACCGTCCGCATGACCGTGACGACGGCCGAGCGTACCTATCCCCAGGTCTGGGTAATCGGCGATTACTGCGGCTGGAATTTCGACAACGCACAGGGACTGTTCTGTTTCTCCGGCGACGAGGTCACCTACGAAGCTATCGTTGACTTGGGCGAAAAAGCCGCCAACGGCTTCAAACTGAGCGGCGAAGCCGGTTGGAACGATGCCTGCAACTGGGGCACCGACGGTGATGCTGCGGCTCCGGAAACGGAAGCCCCGTCGATCACGCTGATCTCCAGCGGCGGTTCCGGAAACATCATGGTCTATTCCAAGCGCTTCTACCGCTTCGTATTCGACCGTTCGACATTAACGTTAAGCAATAAGCTGTCGTTCAACTCGATGGGTATTATCGGCGATGCCACTCCGGGCGGCTGGGACACCGACACGGAGATGAATTTCGACACCCAAAAACAGCGTTTCTGGGTCGACGTCACACTGACCGCCGGGGAATTCAAATTCCGTGCGGACAACGACTGGGCGATAAACTTCGGCGGGGCGGACGGACGCCTTTCGCAGAACGGCGACAACATCAAGGCCACGGCGGGCAACTACCGCGTATACGCAACCCTGAACAACTCTGCGGAGATCACCTACGAACTCAATGCCGGCGACTACGGCACGGGCGGCGGCGAAGAACCCGACCCGGGGCCGGAAAAGGCCGACTGGTACATCCACGGCCAGACCGTCGCAACCCCCGACTGGGGCCCGACGGCCATGGAGAGCGCCAGCTCGAACATCGTGGCCTACAAGGCCGCAGGGGTCGAGGTAGCCGCCAACTCGGAATTCCTCTTCAAGAGCGGCGACGAGTCGCAGTGGATCGGGGCCGACGCCGCATTCGCCGGCAGCAGCCCCTACACCTGCACGATCGGCTCGGCCTTCAAGGTTTCCGCCGACAAGGTCAATGCCGTGATCGCCGAAGCCGGCACGTACGACTACTGGCTGCTGCCCGAGGCGGGACGCGCCTACGTGATGGCCGCAGGCGCCAAGCCCGAGCTGGTCGCCGACACATGGGGACTGGTCGGCAACATCACCGGATGGGGTGACCTGGGCGATTTCTCCATGAGCGAGGAGGGCGCCTACCTCGTTCGCAAAGGCGTAGTCCTGACCACCGCCAGCGAATTCAAGATCCGCTTCAACAACGCCTGGGACGACTCCAAGAACTACGGCACGGCGTCGGGCGGTGCGGTCGACATCAACAAGGCCGTCGACATCATCACCAGCGGCGGTTCGCAGAACATGAAAGTCCAGCTCGACGGCACCTACGACATCTATTTCGACCTCGCGAATTCGCAGATATACATCATGTCCGAGGGCAAGACCCCGGCAGAGGCCGAATAACGGCCACCCTTTCACGGGACGGCACACAGAGATTGCCGTCCCGTTTCTGGCCTGCCGCCCCTGACCGGACAGCAGGCCCCGAAACGAACTTTAACCGAGATTCCGCTATGAAAAAATTTCTTTTCCTGCTGCTGGCACTCGTACTTTCCGTATCCGTGTCGTGCAGCGACGACAAGACCGGCGATACCGGCGGCAGTATGCTCTCCGTGACCCCCACGGAGATAGAATTCGAAGCCGCAGGCGGCAGCCGGCTGCTCGACCTGCGCACCGATGCGGGCGCGTGGTCGCTGACGCAGAGCGACAATACCGCATGGTGCACACCGGCCCTCACATCGGGCAAAACCTCCACGTCGTTCGCGGTCACGGCGACCGCAAACGAGTCGTCGAAACGCTCCGCGACGCTTACCTTCACCGCCCCGGGCTGCGATCCGGTCGTCGTCACCGTGACACAGAGCGGCGATGCCTCCCAGGATTTCGAGGGCGAGCAGGTCGTCGCCCAGCCCGATGCGTGGGACAACCGCAAACGCGCCGACATAAGCTACCAGCTGCTGGTATACAGCTTTGCCGACGGCAACGGCGACAAGGTGGGCGACCTGCCGGGGCTGACCCGGCGGCTCGACTACATCGACGCACTCGGCGCCTCGGCCGTGTGGCTCTCACCGATCCATCCGGCGGCTTCGTACCACGGTTACGACGTGCTCGACTACGAGGCGGTCAACCCCGCCTTCGGGTCGGACGCCGACCTGAGGGCATTCATCGACGCGGCCCATGCCCGCGGCATCCGGGTCTACCTGGATTACGTGCTCAACCATACGGGCAAAGACCACCCGTGGTTCAAATCGGCCGCCGCGTCCGAAGGGAGCCCTTACCGTGACCGCTATATCTTCTCCGAAGACCCGCAGGCCGACATCGCGGCCGGGCGGATCGACCAGATCGCCACGGAAGGCGCCGCAGGCTACGATGCCGGACAATGGTTCTCGACCGACACGGGGGCGGGTGCCGCCGGGCGCTTCAAGTTCGTGCTCGACTGGACAAATGCCGACAGCCCGACGGTGACCGTTACCGAAACGACCGATGCCGCGGATGCGGACAATACGCAGGGCGGCGCGGACGACAAATACCTCTATTTCGGCAACGGCACGAGCAAACGCTTCTACGCCAGGGGCGGCAACAGTTACGAACTGACGCTCGACTTCGATTCCGACTGGGGATTCCTCGTCCGCACCTCGACCACGTCGTGGGCCGCAGGCACCAAATACGGCGCCCCCGACAACCGGACGATCATCCGGTTCGGGGAGCCCTTCACCCTGATGTCGAACCGCTCGGCCGATCCGGCCAACGTGCAGTTCTCGCTGCCGACGATGTACCATTCGCACTTCTGGACGGCGGCATTCGCCGACCTCAACTACGGCAAGGCCGCCGAGGCCGAGCAGTCCGGGGCGTTCAAGGCCGTCACCGAAGCGGCCGACAAGTGGGTACGCATGGGCGTGGACGGGTTCCGCCTCGATGCCGTGAAGCACATCTACCACAACGCCTACAACGACGAGAACCCCACGTTCCTCAAGAAATTCTACGACCGCATGAACGAGAGCTACAAGGCCGCCGGCGGAGAGGGCGATTTCTACATGGTGGGCGAGATGCTCGACGAAGCGGACAAGGCGGCACCCTATTACCGGGGGCTGCCGGCGCTGTTCGAATTCACGTTCTGGTACAAGCTCAAATGGGCGCTGCAAAACGGCATCGGATGCTATTTCGTCAAGGACATCCTCGACGTGCAGCCCCTCTACGCACAGTACCGCAGCGATTATATCGAAGCCACGAAACTTTCGAACCACGACGAGGATCGCACGGGCTCCGACCTGGGACAGTCCGCCGAAAAGATGAAGGTGGCGGCCGCCGTGCTGCTCACGGCGCAGGGCGCACCCTACATTTACCAGGGCGAAGAGCTCGGGTACTGGGGCACCAAATCCAACGGCGACGAATATGTCCGCACCCCGATCCTGTGGGACAAGGCGGGCAACGAACTGGCTTCGGGAAGCCTCTCGGGCAAGATCGACATGCAGATGCTGACCCCGGCGATCTCGGTCGAGGCACAGGCCGACGACGACGGTTCGCTGCTCAACCTCTACCGCACGTTCGCCCGGCTGCGCAACACCTACCCCGTGCTGGCGCAGGGCAAGATGGTCAAACACCCGGTCTACAACGACGGCAACACCTCGCAGCAATCCATCGCGGCCTGGTACCGCGAGCTGGACGGCGAACGGATGCTCGTCGTGCACAACTTCGGCCGGGAGGAGCAGATACTGACCCTTACCGACCAACCGGACAAGGCCGTAGGCGTCTCAGGTGAAGTGAAACTTCAGCGCGGCGACGCTTCGTCGAAACTGCTCATGGGCGCCTGGTCGTCGGTGGTATTCACGCTCTAAACGACACGCCATGAAACGCTTGCCCGCATTACTTCTCGCAATGGTACTGGTTGCCTGCGGCACACGGCCGCAGCAACCGGCCGCCCACCCCGACTGGAGTTACAACTCGGTCGTCTACGAAATGAACGTGCGCCAGTACACCCCCGAAGGGACGCTGGCGGCGGCCGCACGCCACCTGCCCCGGCTCAGAGAACTGGGCGTGGACATCGTCTGGCTGATGCCCGTCTACCCCATCGGCGTCAAGGAGCGCAAGGGAACCCTCGGCTCGTACTACGCCATCTCCGACTACGAAGCCGTCAACCCCGAATTCGGCACGCTGGAGGATTTCGACCGGTTCCTGGCCGAAGCCCACAGACTCGGGCTGCGCGTGATCCTGGACTGGGTGGCCAACCACACCTCGCCCGATGCCCGCTGGATCGAGGAGCGCCCGGCCGACTGGTATGTACGTGACTCGCAGGGCAACACCATCGTGCAGTACGACTGGACGGACATCGCCAAGCTCGACTACGGCAACGCGGACATGCGTGCCGCAATGGCGGCCGCCATGCGTTTCTGGCTCGACCGCGGCATCGACGGATTCCGCTGCGACATGGCGTGCGAGGTACCCATCGACTTCTGGCAGCAGACGCTGCCCGCACTGCGGAAAGAGTACCCCGGCATCTACCTGCTCGCCGAGGGCGAAGCCCCCGCATTGCACGACGGGGCGTTCGACGCCTCGTATGCGTGGGAGCTGCACCACCTGCTGAACGACATCGCACAGGGACGCAAAAGCGCCGCAGACCTGCGTGCCTACGTCGCCAGAGACTCCGCTGCCATGCCGCGCGAGGCGTTCCGCCTAATGTTCACCTCGAACCACGACGAAAACTCGTGGGCCGGGACGGAATTCGAGCGCATGGGCGACGCGGCACGCGTGATGGCGTTGCTGACCTTCACGCTGCCCAACGGGCAGCCGCTCGTCTATACCGGACAGGAGATGGGGTTCGACCACCGCTTCGAGTTCTTCGAGAAAGACCCCGTACCCGCGTGGGAACATAACGGGTTTACGGATTTCTACACCGCACTGATCCGGCTGCGCCACGAGAACCCGGCGCTCGCGGCCGGAGAACGCGGCGGGCAGGCCGCATACCCGCTCGGAGAACGAACACCCGACGGCCTGATGCTGTTTTCCCGCACGGCCGGCGGCAACGAGGTGACAGTCGCTGCGAACCTCAGCGCGGAGGAGGTCGCATTCGACCTGCCGTTCGAGGGCTCGCGCCGCGAGTTCTTCACCGGGAAGGAATACACGGGCGGCACCCGCACCGTGCTTCCCGCATGGCAGTGGCAGGTCTTCGCACAAGACAGGAGATAAGGGTTGCGGACATGCGCCGGGGATGCGCGGAAACAGCGACAGGAACCCCGATAGCACCCGACGGGAATAGACAGTAAACCATCCGAAAAGCACGGGGATGCGCATGAGAAGCACAAGGATGCCCCGGGCGAAACGGGAATCGCTGGAAACCGATTTTTTGCTAACTTTACAAACGACGATATTTTGAACCGATTTTTCATGACACTCGCAGCAGCCGGCCTGCTCTCCTGCACAGGGACAGGACAGTCCGTATTCGACCCCGCCTCGGTGGCAGACGCCTCGGGCGAGGTTACCCGCGTCGAACCCCTCTCGTGGTGGACGGGAATGCAGACCCCGCTCCAGTTGCTCGTCAACGGGGCCGGCATCGCGGCATACGACGTCCGCATCGAAGGCGGACAGGGCGTCGGGGTGAAGGCCCGCCACAAAGCCGACAGTCCCAATTACCTATTCGTGGACGTGGAGGTGAAACCCGACGCGGAGCCGGGCACCTACTACCTCGTATTCTCGCAGGGGGAACGACAGTTCAAGGTTCCCTATGAGATCGCGGCACGCGCCGAAGGCTCGGTCGCACGCAAGAGTTTCACCACGGCCGACATGATCTACCTCCTGATGCCCGACCGCTTCGCCAACGGCGATGCGTCGAACGACTCGACGCCCCACACGCGGGAGCGTGCCGACCGCAGCGCCTTCTTCGGCCGCCACGGGGGCGACCTGCAGGGGATGATCGACCACCTGGATTACATCGCAGGGCTGGGCGCCACGGCCGTATGGCCCACGCCGCTGCTGCTGGACGACGAACCCGAAGGTTCGTACCACGGCTACGCCTGCGGCGACTACTACCGCATAGACCCCCGGTTCGGCTCGAACGAACTGTATAGGGAGTTCGTCGGCAAAGCCCACGAGCACGGGCTGAAGGTGATTATGGACATCGTCACCAACCACTGCGGCACGGGCCACTGGTGGATGAAAGACCTGCCTTTCAGGGACTGGATACACCAGTTCCCCGAATACACCGGGACGAACGTCTGCTTCTCGACGAACATGGATCCCAACGCTTCGCGCTACGACCTCGACCTGCAGGAGAGCGGCTGGTTCGTGCCGTCGATGCCCGACATGAACCTCGACAATCCCTATGTGCTGCAATATTTCAAGCAATGGGCCGTGTGGTGGATCGAGTATGCCGGCCTGGACGGGTTCCGCGTCGACACCTACCCCTACAATGAGAAGGTGCCGATGAGCGAGTGGTGCGCGGCCGTACGCAGGGAATACCCCGATTTCAACATCGTGGGCGAATGCTGGACGTCGTCGATCCCGCAACTGGCATACTGGCAGGGCGGCAATCCCAACAAGGACGGCTTCGACTCGCACCTGCCGTCGATCATGGATTTCCCGCTGCAGGAGGCCATCTGCCGGGCGCTGCCCACCGACTCGCTCCGCTGGGGCGAGGGCATGACGCGCGTCTACGACTGCCTGTCGCACGATTTCGTCTACCATGACCTGTCGAAAATGATGATCTTCGTCGCCAACCACGACACCGACCGCATCGGCGACATCGTACGCAGAAACCCCGACCGGCTGAAACTCTCGATGGCGATGCTGGCCACGATGCGCGGCATCCCGCAGATATTCTCGGGCGACGAGATGATGTTCACCTCGAAAGACCTCTCGCAGGGACACGGCGGGCTGCGCGTGGATTTCCCCGGCGGCTGGGAGGGCGACGCGGTGAACCTGTTCGACCCGGCGCAGCGCGATGCCGTACAGGCGGGGCTCTTCGACTACACGCAGCGGCTCTTCCAATGGCGCAAGTCGAAGCCCGTGATCCACAACGGCCGCACGATGCACTTCCTCTCGCGCGACAACACCTACGCCTATTTCCGTTATGACGACACCGACGCGGTATTCGTCTTCATCAACAACTCGCGGGGCAAGAAACAGGTGCCGTGGTCGCACTATGCCGAGATCGCCTCGGGGCTGAGCGACGGGCGCAACGTCCTGACGGGCAAAGCCACGGAGGTGGACGATACCACCACGGTCGGCCCGCGGCAGGCGCTGATCGTAGAATTCAAACGTAAATAACAAGACCGAACCATGAAGAAAATATTTTTATATATCTCCGCGCTGCTGGCCGGTGCAGCCTGCACGGCACAGGAGACGCTCCTCTCGCCCGACGGCCGCCTCCGCCTGGAGTTCAGCCTGGCGGATGGAGGCCGCCCCACCTATACGCTCGATTACAAGGAGCGCCCCGTGATCCTGCCCAGCGGCATGGGGCTCGAACTGCGCGGCGAAGCCCCAAAGCTGGAATTCGGGGCTGAAATCCGCAAGGGCGAACCAGGGCGCCCGGTATCGCTCTACGACGGGTTCACCCTCGGGCAGGTGGCCCGCAGCGAGTCCGACCAGACATGGCGTCCCGTATGGGGCGAGCAGGCCGAGATCCGCGACCGCTATAACGAAATGGCCGTCACGCTGCGGCAGGCCGCGACAGGCCGCGACATGACGATCCGCTTCCGGCTCTACGACGACGGGCTCGGATTCCGCTACGAATTCCCCGAACAGGAGTCGCTGACCTATTTCGTCATCGGCGAGGAGAAAACACAGTTCGCCATGGCGGGCGACCACACGGCGTTCTGGATCCCGGGCGACTACGACACGCAGGAGTACGACTACACGGAGTCGAAACTCTCGCAGATACGGGAGCTGATGCCCGGCGCCATCACGCCCAACTCGTCGCAGACGCCCTTCTCGCCCACGGGCGTACAGACGGCCCTGCAGATGAAGAGCGACGACGGGCTCTACATCAACATCCACGAAGCGGCGCTGGTCGACTATGCGTGCATGCACCTCGACCTGGACGACCGGAATTTCATCTTCACCTCGCACCTTACGCCCGACGCACAGGGGTGGAAAGGCTACATGCAGGCGCCCTGCCATACCCCGTGGCGCACGGTGACGGTCTCGGACGACGCCCGCGACATCCTCGCCTCGAAGCTGATCCTGAACCTCAACGAGCCGTGCGCCTATGACGACACCTCGTGGATCAAGCCCGTGAAATACATGGGCGTATGGTGGGAAATGATCACCGGCAAGAGCGACTGGGCCTATACGCGCGACGTGCCGTCGGTACAGCTCGGCGTGACGGATTACGCCCGATGCAGGCCCAGCGGCCGCCACGGCGCCGAGAACGAGAACGTGAAGCGGTACATCGACTTCGCGGCGGCACACGGGTTCGACCAGCTGCTCGTCGAAGGCTGGAACGTCGGCTGGGAGGACTGGTTCGGGCACACGAAGGATTACGTCTTCGATTTCGTGACCCCCTACCCCGATTTCGACATCGCCGCACTGAACGAATATGCGCACGGGAAAGGCATCCGGCTGATGATGCACCATGAAACGTCGGCTTCGGTGCGCAACTACGAACGCCACATGGAAGCGGCCTACCGCCTGATGGACAAATACGGGTACAACTCGGTCAAGAGCGGGTACGTGGGCGACATCCTGCCCCGCGGCGAGCACCATTACGGGCAGTGGATGAACAACCACTACCTCTATGCCGTCCGCCGGGCCGCCGACCACAAGATCATGGTCAACGCCCACGAGGCGGTGCGCCCGACGGGCCTCTGCCGCACCTACCCCAACCTGATCGGCAACGAGTCGGCACGCGGCACGGAGTACCAGGCGTTCGGCGGCTCGAAGCCCCACCATGTGACGATCCTGCCCTTCACGCGCCTGCAGGGCGGCCCGATGGACTACACGCCCGGCATCTTCGTGATGGACGTCGCGGAGGTCAACCCCGGCAACCACTCGCACGTCAACGCGACGCTCGCCAACCAGCTGGCGTTGTACGTGACGATGTACTCGCCGCTGCAGATGGCGGCAGACCTGCCCGAGCACTATGAGAAATACATGGATGCGTTCCGTTTCATCGAGGACGTCGCACTGGACTGGGAAGAGAGCCGCTACCTGCTGGCCGAACCGGGCGACTACATCGTCGTGGCGCGCAAGGCCAAAGACACGGGCGAGTGGTTCGTGGGCGGCGTGACGGACGAGAACCGACGTACGGTGACGCTCCCGTTCGACTACCTCGATCCCGGTAAGGAGTACGTGGCGACGCTCTACGCCGATGCCCCCGATGCCGATTACCAGACCAATCCGCAGGCATATGTCATCCGCACCGGGAAGGTCAGACAACGCACGGAACTCGACGTGGAGATGGCGCGCGGCGGAGGCTTTGCAATCTCCATACGCGAGGCAACCGACGCAGACCGCAAACTCTGCAAGCTGAAATAACGGGCGATGCCTGCGGACGGCAATCATGCCGGGGCCCACACAGCCCCCTCAAAAAATCCTTTGCCCCTCGTTCTTTTCAAGAACAGGGGCTTTTTTATGCGTATTTTTAAAACGCAAAAGTTCGCCCCTATATTATTGACTCCAAACCATTTACGCCCACAAATCCAAGATTAACACAACTGCTTGATTTTCAAAACAACATGGAGGTGGTCAATCAAAATTAACGAATCATTATAGCGGGGAAAATAAATTATTTTCCCCGCAACTGTGCTGCATCATCAAGTAGCTTTTTCGCTTTGCGCTCTTTGCTTGCAGCCCGCTCTAGTTGTTCTGCCCGCCGCCTTACGGCTTCTTTGTACCGTTCAACTTGGTTTCGGACGGTATCGCGTATGGCCGTGTGCTGCTCATCCCTGAATATCGTTTCCAACTCCATAAGCTCCTTTTCTTTGATCTCACCACGCATTTTCACGTAGCGGTATTTCAGGTCGTTCGCAGCTAACAGCCGATTATTCTCTGAGATTCGGTAAATGAATGCGCCTTGCAGGAAAATACATCCCAGCATGACGAACATCGTCAAAAATGTTTTCGAAGAACTGATATCGAGCGTATAAGTATGCCGGTGCTCCCGCACTGGCAGGTTTTCGGGCTTTACCGCTGCTTCGACAGCTTGCCTCACCTGCTCTATCAATGTATGTGTCTGCCTGATCTCTTTGTCGATCACCTCCAGCCTACCCGCTAACTGCGCCAACAGAGCGTTGTATTTGTCGGTAAATTCCCGCTCCTGCTCGGTTTTTACTCCCGGCAAGGCCGTATGCCGTTGCAGTTGTTCGAGCATCTGTGCGACCTGCCCCTGCGAGAGCTCCGTGGCCTCTATCAGCCGCTCGATCCGTTCCAGCTGTGCATTCTCCAGACCCGCGTTGGCTTTGGTGCTTTTGACAGCCTTGACGAGCGTTTCTTTGAGGTCTTCGTACATTTCGATCGAGAGTCCGATCTTATTTTCGTCGTTCATGATTTTTGAGATTTTCTAATTCGGTTACAGTTTTATTTTGGCTCTTCTTTTCTGTTCTTCCATCCTGCGGCGGTGCTCCATCGCAGCGATGGCCATCGCCTCGGCCGCGGCGTTGAGCAGTGCCGTGATTCGTGCTATATACTTTTCGGGGCTTTCTCCCGGCTTGCGCTGTAACTGCTTGGCGGACACTCCGCCGGGCGAATCGGCCGGCGGCAGTGGAATCCCGCCTGCCTTTCCGAGGTTTACCGATGACGGCTCTTCGCGCGTGCCGCTGCTACCCATACCGCCGAACAACCCTGCAAATGCTGAACGGTAATTGCCTGCCGCCGCCGAGAGGTTCCCGAAGAGCGTTGCCCGGTGTTGGGTTTGTTGTTGAATATTGTTGAACCGGTTGTCGAGTTTCGTAAAGTTGAAAGCCCGGTCGATCTTCGATCCGGAGAACTCGAAGCCGTTTTTCGAGAACAAAACCCCTTGTTTGCGGTCAGTCGAACCGCAATACTTGTAACGGATGCCGATGCCCTGTTTTTCCAGTTGCTTCTCCAGCCCTTTCCATCCGGCGCATCGGGGCAGACACCTTTTGATCGCATCGTGGATTTCGTATCTGGTCTTGTCGGGTTCGCGCAGCCGCTCCCGCCGCACGTCGTCCTTTCCCGGTGCGAGATACAATCCGCACTTCTCGGTCAGCTCCCGGCATACCTTGGCGCTGCGGAGCTTGATGTTCTTGTCCGAAATGGTCTGCCCGTTATTCCCGACCCGGTTGTAGACCAGATGGCAGTGCGGATGGGGCTGGTCGAGATGGCGCACCAATAGATACTGCGTATCGGTGATGCCCATCTTTTGCATATACTCCTTTGCGATCTGCGTCATCAGGGCGTCGGTCATCCGCGGAGCGTCCTTGGGTGAAAAAGACAGCGAGATATGCCCGACGGTGTTTTTCAGCCGCGGATTCAATAAGGTCTGGTCTTTGAAGTCCTGCACCATATCCTTCACTTCCGGGGGCATGATTCCTTCGGCTTCCAATATCCGGGATTCTTCTTTCATCACGTAGCCTACCGTCCCCGAAAAAGACGATCCCGATATTACCTTACCGACCATCGCATATTTGTTTCAGGAGTTTTTCGATGGCCGTGATGATCGCCGCATGCCGTACCCTGACAGCCGCCAGACCTTTGGCATTGGCCAGCCGGGTCAGTTGGTTCAGATTTCGGGCGATGCCCTTGAGTTGGGCCATGAAATCCAGCTGTTCACGGGTGATCCGCGCCCTCACCGTTCCTCGGTCGATCAGCTGGCGCAGGACTTCGGCCGGCGGTTGCCCGGCCTCGCGGCAAAGGGCCGAGAATCGGAGTTTCCGTTCGGGGCTGAGTCGTGTGCTGACGACGTATTTGCAGATGCGGCCGATGCCGACTTTCGGCCGACCGCCCTGTTTGCTGTATGTTTTCTTCGGTGTTTCCATGACAGGTTGTTTCGATAGATTGTTCATGCTATATAGGTTGTTCAGACCAGCGGGATTTTACGCCGGCCAGCGGGGAAGGCGCAGTTTTCGTCTACGAAAACACAACCTTGCCTTCCTTAAACCTTTATCCCTTTCCGACGCGGTGGTTCAATTTCCTCCGGTTCCGCTTTCAGGGCTTGCAGATTATTCCGACAAAGGTGACCCTGCCGGTCGGATGTCGTTTTCGGGAGATTCGGCCGGTCTTTTATATGGGCGATCAGATAGTCATTTACGTCCTTGTAAAACTGCTTTGGTCGATTACCTCGCTGCGGGGACAAAGACGGATCAGATCGGCAGTTGCCTTGCGTCCTGCTTCGTCGTTGTCGAAGAAGGTGCGGATCACCGGATGTCGGGAGATAAACGGAACGGCTTTGGGCAGGTTGACGACCGAGTTCAGAACCGCGGCGTCGATGTGCAGTCGTTCGGGATGTTTCAGCGAGAGATAAGCGAGAAAATCCATAAATCCCTCGAAAGCGATCACCGTGTCGGAACGGTTGTCGAGGGTGGTGATGTGTTTGGGCGAGGAGCCGCCTTTGAACCGCTCGGAGCGGAGCTCCCACCCTCCGGCATCGTTGCGGAACCCGACGGCGAAAAAGGCGCGGCCGTTTACCTCGTAGCGAACCTCGCGGCAGAATGCCGCGGCAACAGACGGGACGATGCCGCGCGAAGAGAGATAACCGACCAATGCCGGATGACGAAGCGGAGCGTCGGAGAGGATCCGGAGCGCGGGGACGGCGGCCGGACGCAAGACCGGCAAGGGACCTCCGGCAGCTGGACGCTCGCCAACACCCGGTGAAAGAGAAACGGAACCGGCGTCCCTTTTTTCACCGTTTTGCAGCCGTCGGATCGCCTCGCGGCTGTCGCACCGCTCCAACCGCATCACGAGGGTGCGCAGCGTGCCGCCCTCTCCCAATCCGAAGTCGTACCAGAGATTTTGCACATAGTCCACTTTGAAACTCGGTGTACGCTCTTCACGCAAAGGGGAAAGATACATGCCGTAGCCGTTGCGTTCGTATTTGGGCTGAATGCCACGCCGGGCGAGAAAATCGCGGATGGAAATCCGGTTGCAGTGTGGTATGACAGTCATTTTTTCCGTAAGTTTGTTGAGAAAACAATGTAAAATTCAGTGAAAGAAAAGGTTGGCATCTTACAACTCTCTTACACGGCATCCGGCGCTGTAAGTCCGTAAGAACCCGTAAGACTTTGTAAGAGGATTTATAAGAAATGTAAGATTATGAAAATAAGAAACCTACCTTCTTTTTTCAACATTCTTACATCGCTGCATCGTTCAGCAATCCGCCGAGCTGTTCCCGTGTGACGGTATAAACCCGTGCCGTCTTGCCGTCCTGCCGCTGCGTTTCGCCGTTATAGGTGATCGTATAGCGTTGGTAATAGATCGGAGGTGCGGGACGCAGCTGCCAATTTTCGGCAAGAATCCGCTGCACAGTGGGATGATCCGAGCGGATACCGCGTATCTCCAGCATATTGACCATATCGCTCACGTCGAACCGATAGTCCGCAAGGTTTTCGGCCTCCATAATGTCGTGGATGATCGACAGCATTTCGGTTTCGGTCTTGCTGCGGTTGTAGTGTACGATCCGCCGCAAGGCATCGGTGGCCAACAACCGGGGCGCGAACCACATGCGGCTCTCTTCATATGACGAGAGCATACGTTGTTGCAGGTAGAAGAGCAGCCCCGGTATCTCGGCCTGCATTTTGACCAGCAGGTGTTGGTCGTCATACGGGAGCGGCGGCACGCGCCGCACCCAGTAACGGGTTTCCGCCGCCTCGATCAGGACGGGATTGCGCTCGTTGTTGGAGCAGAGGACGAACTTGCCGAAAAACTCCACCTCCCGGCGGTCGCGGCCTTTCGCCTCAGCCTTGTAGCTGCGGGCGGTCGAAAGGTTCTTGATCCGTTCGGAATCCTCGCGGCGGTTGAGAAGCACCTCGTCCACGCAGATCAATAGTTTACCCGTCCAGTCGTCGTTGAACTGCGAGCGGAACCGACGCCAAACCGAGAGTAATCGAATTTATTCGAATTACCGAGGTGCGAAGGAGGAAGGCACAGCCAAATCCTCGTTGGTATTGAAGGTCACGTTTCCGCCGAAGATCGACTTTAAGAGATTGAGAAAGGTCGTCTTTCCCGTGTTGCGTTCATCCGACACCAGCAACAATACCGGCAGCCGTTGCAAGGGGCGCAGGTAGAGCAGTTGCAGATAATCGTACCCCAGTTCGACCTGCTCGCCGAAGATATGAGCGAAAAAGTCGTGGATGTGCGGAAAGATGCCATCGGCGGGCTGAAAGGGAATCGGCTCGTAACGGTTCAGGAAACCGTCGATCTCCCGGCGGTAGTTCGTGTGGTCGGGAACCGTGCAAAAGCCGTCGTATTTCGGAATGCAGGCCAGATAGCTTTTCCCGTAGTCCTGACGCAAGGTCTCGACATTCCACGGGATGAGCGTCTCGACGCTCCGGCCGCTGCTCAACGGCTGCCGGACCCGCTTGTAGATGGTCGTTCCCACGCGCAGGTAGGGGCTTTCTCTTTTCACTGTTTTAGCGGGCATAGCTGTCTCCGTTTAGAATCCGTTGCACATCCGCCACGCGATAACGGCGCTGCCCGCCGTACTCCACGGGAACAAGATAACCGCTCTTGGCCCATCGCCACAACGTAGAGGAATCGACACCCAACAACGCGATGGTCTGTTTTCGCGTGTACAATTCGCCCGCGTGTTGCGGAACCGGCATTACGGACGGCGGCGACGCGACTGCCGTCAACTCCTTGTGCCATTGCCGGAGATCTTCCAGACGGACGGTCACATTCACTTCACCGCCCAGCTCACTCAATTGTTTTAAGTCCATAATACGATAATTTAACCGAACCCGAACAGCAGGTCCGGCGACGAAAATAACAGGTGCTTTTCCTGCACCTGTTTTTGCAATCGAATCACCGCATTTGCACCGGCAAACAATTTCAGATATTGCTACTTACCAGCATTTTGCAATTACATGACAACAGAAAGAAAATTCCCTGCACCGACCGGGTGCAGGGAATATCTCATCCTTATACAGCTCTTTATTTTTGGATATATTCTTTCAGATTATCGATCAATCGGATGCGATAACCTCCGTCCGTCGCCCGAAGCTTGGCCCGCAACGTCTTCGTATTGTATTTGGCCAAAGACTCGAAGCTCGCTTTCAGCCATTCCGCCAATTCGGTCTGGTCATAAAAACGATTGGTCGCGCCCTTAAAAGCATTCCAGACGTTCCAACCGTAGTGACACAAATCCCCATAGCTCACCCGATCATGCCGAAGCCGAACCTGCGGCACATCATTCGGAACAGGCGCCATACATGCCAAATAAAGCAAACGTCGTCGCAAAATTTGCCGATTCGTCCCGTCAACGGCATCGCCCAAATCCTTATCGGTATATTCGTAGACGGTGGCGAGTGCATTTTCGAGAATCCGATCGTCCGGAACCGGATCGGCAGAAACAACGGCGGATTCCGGCACGATCGCGTCCGGGCTTCTTTCACACCGCTGTTCGGAACCGACTCCTTCTGTCGTTGTTTTCTCTTCGCCTCTCGGCTGACTACACCCAAAACGACGAAAAAAACGCTCCGAAAGATCCGCCGAACTGCCCACGCTGAAAAAGTAAAATCCGGTCACGCCAAGTCCTGCGGGGACAAGCAAAACAAGCGCCAGCCAAAGCGGAAATCCCCGCGAAACCATGGCGCTGAACAAAACGATCAAAGCAAAAATCACGGCGCTTGCCACGATCAGACGAAGACCTTTCTGGAAATAATACTCGGGATTCATAATTCCGATTCGCTGAAAAAATCATCCTCCATTACAACTTTCCGAAACCGATCCCGCAACTCCGCCATCCGCGCGATCAGTCGATCGTATGGCAGCGAATCTCCATAGATGAAATACTCCTGCATCCGCTCATAATCCCTGCGCCATACCTCCGCCAATTTTTCGGGCGGAATAAAATCGATCCGGCTCGGATGGTGCGTCCGATAATCGACTCCGCGAATCGTATTGAATATGCTGCGATGCCTGACAATCTCGACATACATTTTCGGATCGGCCAAGGCTGCCTTTCCGAAATCCGTATCCATCAGCCGCTCCAAATCGTACAGATGGCGTGTCATTCGCTCGACGCGCGGATTCTCTTTCTGAAACTCTTCATGCAGCAAAAACGCTTTCTCCAAAAACGTCCGTGACGGCACGACCGCATAAATCGGGAACACCAATTCTCCGAATACATCGGGATATGCCTCGGCAATCAGCGGACGAATCTCGATCCGCTCACGCGGTTCTTTCATCGACCGGCAGCTGAATTCGATCCGGATTTGCGATTCCACATACTCGATATTCGCATAAATGCTTCGATACGGCAACAGCACCAGCGTCGGATCGGCATCGGAGTCCTGCGCCGGAACGGCACGCAACTCAAAATCGGAAGCCCCATATCCTTCCAGCAATGCCTGCATTTCCGCAACGAGCCGCTGCTCGATATAGGCCCGCGAAAGTTTCCGAATCCGATCGCGCTGCGACTTGTTGTCCCCGGCAATTCTCCAAAAGGACTTGTCGATTGCAATATCGATGTCCTCCGAGAAGCGTTCTATGACATGCCAACCCTTGCTCAACGACGTACCGCCCTTGAAGGTGATGAAGTCCCGGCACGACGATTCGAACAGGGCTTTCAGCGTCATCGTCACCCACCAGTCCTTCTCGACAGCCTGCGGAGGAAGCCCGACACGCTCGCTCGTCTGTGCAACGAACATACTTTTCTGCTCGTCGGAAAACGTCCAAAAATTATTCTTCATAGAACGACATAATGATTTTACGAATCCAGGCCGGCACCAACCGCAGATCGGGCAGAATGCTCGACTTCGGAATCCGGGCGAATATCGTCTTCAGTTGGGCGGTGTGCTCCTCCGTCACCTGCGGCCGACCGATCTCCTTCAGAGCGAACACGGCAAGCATCAGCGTTTTATTCTGATAGGCCAGATTTTTAAGCGCTACACGCTTGAATCGCAATTTGCGACCGTTGAACAAATTAACTGTCCGGGAATTGCCGTCGGTATAAAACACATAGTTCATCGGTACCTGGGCAGACAATCCCAATACATTCAATGCGTGCATACCCGTCGGAACAACTCGGGCTTCGCTCTGCCGAGCTACCTTTTCAGCGATTTCATTGATGGTCGGGTATTGTATGCCCATTCCAAACTTTCTATCGATTTTGGGATAGCAATAGAGGCCCCTTGCAATACGGACCAAACCGCCTTTTCGAGTAAGCCGTTCCAATGCCTTCGCAACCGATACAGCCGATCCGTATACAGCGAAATCGGATGCGGAATACAGCTTACCCCGTCCGCACTTCTTTATCTTATTAAGTATCTTATCCTCTATTGCTTGCATCTATTTACACACATATATCTGTCGTAAATTTATACAAATTTATCGACAAAACAAATTCTACTCCAACACACTCACTGCATCCCGTTTTATATCCATGTCGATATCGCGATAGCGGGCGAACGCCCGGCTGCCGTCCTTATGCCCGGACATCGCTCCCACGATCGCAGGGTCTTTCACGCTTTTATAAACATTCCCGATGAATGTCCGGCGCGCCATGTGCGACGAAGCAAGGTCGCAGATCGGCACCTGAACATTCTGCCGCGTCCGCTGGTCGATCGTCGTCACCATGCGCGTCAGTCCCGCTTTACGGAACGCCGCTTTGATATAGACATTATATTTTTGCTCCGAAATAAATGGAAACAATGTTCCGCGGTTCTCATCGAGGTATTTACGAATCAGTTCTTTCGCAGCACCGATCAGCGGCACCGAGACCGTCACCACTCGGTCGTCTCGCGTCTTGCGGGGAACATATTCGATGCAATCGCCGATGATATTGGCATAGGTCATCTTATAAAGGTCGCTCACCCGGCAGCCGATCATGCATTGGAAAACAAAAATATCTCGTTGCGTTTCCAGTTGCTTGTCATCCCCCATATCCGCTTCGGCCAACTGTTTGCGTTCGTCGGTCGTAATATAGATAGGCGTACCGTAGACAATCTCCGCAATCTTGTACTGCTTGAACGGATCATTGTAGGTATGTCCGTTATCATTTAACCATACATAAAACGACCGTAGACGAATCAACATATCCGAAACGTAATTCATGCCCCGCTCTTTCGGACGGCCGGGAATTACCGTTTCTCCCGCAGCATTGAGGTACGGGCCGCGCTTCACAGGCAGATTCTTCCTCACCTTCGGCCGGGCATACGGCACCTCGTCGTACAACTCCGGATGTTCGTCGAAAATCTCCGGTTCTTTCATCAGAAATGCCCCGAAATCATCAAGTGTCGTCGGAGATACGGTGTGTACGTCCAGCACGAACCGTCGGTTCGACAGTTTACGATACAACTCATACCGCTTCAACGTCCGCACCAAGACATTGAAATGCTTGACACGCGATTCGGACAATTTATGCGTAGCGAGGTATTCATCCGTCAACGGGAAAAAGCCTATTTTCTTTTCCTCAACGGAAGTCGCCGTCTTTGGCCGCAAAGTGCGCCGGATCAACTTTTCGAGCCACTCGCGCGTAACGGTCGATTTATCGTCTGCCGCCTCGACCGAGGTCTCAATTACATCGACCAATTCTTTCAATTTCGCCCGCTTTGCCAACAGCGCATCGCGCTCCTCCCCCGGTATGTTCGGAATATTGATATCGTTTTTCTTTCCCCAACGTTTCCGATCGACCCAAATGCCGGACGGCACACGTACACGCAATTCGCGGGAAACATAGACACGGAAATTAACTTGCGATTCTCCCGCGCTGTTCTCCCCTTGCGCCAAAACATATGTAACTTTTGCCATACATCCTCATTTTATGCTCTACAAAGATATGATTTAGATTCGAATACAGCAATACTTTCATGTCCGCACCGTGTCCGCATTTTTGCAAAACAGCTAAAAACAGACAAAATACATTTCATAGTATATCATTTTAATATACTATATTTCAACATATTATAAATATATTCAAATTTTAGTTATTTGCATATGTTTTCACAAATTAATTCCTGTCCTGGGCACTTGGTGATCCCCGTAATCTTTCGATTACGGGGATTTTTGTTTGTGTGAAATCCCCGCCGACAGCCGGACTCCAATATGTCCGAAACAACAATCCCGGCCTGTTCCGGCCGCTCACGGCGTATTCACACGAAAAAATGCGCATCCGCCGACAAACAAGCGGGGATGCGCATTCCTATCCGAACGGCCGAAGGGCTTATCCTCAAATCGTCACCTGCTCCAGACCACCACGGCGCAGCGATCCGCTCCGACCGTGACCTGCGCCCCCTTAACCGAGGCATCCCCGTAGATCACGCGCGGAACGCCGTATCGTCCCGTACGCAGCCGTATGGCCGCGCTTTCCGGACGCTTGTTGACAATCACGGTCGTCAAAACGCCCTCTTTGCGCATGGTGCGCATCAGCACGTCCGGTTCGGGCGTGCGGAACGAAGCCGGAGCCGCGTCTATGGCATCGCGGCACTCCCGCCCGTAGAAAGCCGTCAGCGGAACCATATCGCGGTGATATCCGCCCAATTCGATCGGGGAGGGCACCCACACGACCTCGCCGCGGCCATAGCGGTTGCGCACGGCCGCGACATCGCCGCCGTCCGTCATCATCGTCTCGCCCGAAGCAGGCACCAAGATCCCCCGCCACAGATGCGCAGGCAGCTCCTCGCCCAGCGTGAAATACTCCCCGGCGACTTTGAATTCGCTGACCTCCGCTCCGAAACACGATTTCAGCGGGAAGCCGTTCATAAACAGACATCGCATGTTTTCATCGTAGAATCCCGACAATCCCGTAACGATCAGCTTGCCGCCGTTGCGGACGAACGACTCGATGCGGGGCCGGAATTCGGAAGGCAGCGCCACCATATGCGGGATCACGGCCGTACAGCCCGCCGCGTCGTCCCAGTCGAAGGTCGCCATATCGGCCACTTCGGGCGTTACGCCCCATGCCGATATGGCCTCATAAGCGGCGGCCAGCGACTTCATGCAGGCCGAAGCCTGCCGCCCCTCCTCACCGGATGCGGGCGTTTCGGCATTGCGCCGCTGAATGCGCAGGGAAGCGATGTTATAGAGGAGCGTCACCGGAGCCGGCGCAGGCTTCAACCCCCGAAACTCTTCGCCGTGACGCTGCAATACCGATGCGACCTTCGCGGCTTCGAGCATACGGTCCGAGGGCCTGCGCAGGAAGTCGAGCAGCCCCCACTCCCCCGCCTCCATGACGGCCGCCCGCTGATTGAGCGACCAGAAGATCACCCCTTCGGCGCCGGAAGCGATCGCCGTCCAAAGATACTGCGCTGTATGCGCCGCCGTGGGACAGTAGGGAACATTGCCGCTGGCGGTGACGTTTCCGCCCTGCAGTTCGGTGATCCAGAACGGATTGCCGAGTGCGTTGTGACGGATGATATCCGACATCAGGGAGACGCCGAGCGGATATTCGCGCTGGCTGAACATGCCGAAATGCCAGCTCAGGTGCAGCGATGCGCCGACCGAGGTGAGGAATTTCGAGTAGGCCGGAAAGTCGTAATCGGGCAGCGTGCCCAGAATCTGGTGCGGATTGATATGTCGCCCGCGCTGCGGATCGAGCCGTTCGACCAGCTGCGCGATATGGTTCAGATACCACGTCGTATAGTAGGTCAGGAACTTCTCCTGCGTGAAATCGGCTTTCAGATAACCCTCCCCGCGCTCTTCCGGCGGGAAGTCCGCCAGCCAGCGGTCATAGACCTCCCTTGCGAGGTCGGTCATGGCGACGCGCGTCCCGCCGCTGCCGGGTTCGTTCTGCAGCACCCATGTCCACAGCGATTCATACTGCCGGAAATGCGACACCACGGCCGTGATATAATCGTCGATTTCGCGCAGGTGCGCCTTCGAACGGGGGAATTTGAAACCGCCCACGTCGTTCAGCTCGTCGGTGACGGGAAACAGCGTGGCGAAAAGCCGGACGCCGTATTTGTCCGCCGCACGGAACGCCTCGTCGTAAAGCGAGAAATCCCACTCCCCGCCGCGGTACATGTGCGCCCCGAACATCCGGATACGGGCCACCTTCATCCCGTTATCGTGCAACAGGCGGAAAAATCCGTCGATATCCTCCGGCGTCTGTCCCGGCTCTACAAAAACCTGAGCGCCGATCTGCGGCACATCGCATTGCTGGGCGCGCACCCCGGCCGTTCCGGCCAGCAGTAGGAACGCCATCAACCACTTTCTCATCGTTTATTCATTTTTATACGCCACCCGGCGGCTCGTCCGCGCCGCATCGGCCGGAGTTCCCGCAGGAGCAATTACAAATTCATATCCGTAGTGCTTCTCCAAGAGTCGGTACGCCTCCGAAGGACGCGATTTCACGCTCCACGAGTCGGTGCCGCCCACGCCGGCCTGCGCACAATCGACATTCACCAGCCATGCGTCGTCCAGCCGCACGATCTCGTGCGTATGCTCCGCCGCATCCAGCGCCTCCTGCGTGCAGGGCCAGACCGAGACGCACAGAGGCTGCCGGCCCGCGAAAACGACTCCGCCGCCTTTGCCCGCAAGCTGGAGATAGCGGACGTCGCAGCGGTTGCCGCACTCCTGCGGATAGATATAGGCGGGACTGAAATCAGCCGTATTGCCGGAGTAAACCCCGAACAGGGAGCCTTCCTTACGGTCGGCATAATTCTCTCCGGGACCGCGGCCGCAGTAGACATATCGGTCCAGCACCCCGCTCCACAGAGCCTGCAGACCGATGCGCCGCGGTTCGGGAAGCGTGTCTGCGATCCGCAGGTCGTACGAAACGGCCAGCTCCCCGTCCGCCGCAAGCCGATAGCGCAAAGCCAGCCTGACGCCCCCGCCGCACACGACGGCCGTCACCGCACCGTCGGCCGCATTCAGGCTTTCGAGTTTCAGCCGCTCAGGCATCGTGCGCCATGCGCCCATGCGCTCCCGCGTACGCCAGCCCCGGCGGTCGTTGTCGGTGGATGCCCGCCAGAAATTCGGTACGAGCGGACTCCGCATCAGCTCGCAGCCCCGCACCGCATATCCCGACAGATATCCCGTCGCCGCATCGACCGTCGCGGTCACACTCCCGGCAGTCAGCGTCACCGAACGTTCCGTACGGCTGACGACGGCACTGCGGGCGGCCGCAGCGCGCACGGGCGCCGCAGCGGGCAGTGCGAACTGGTAACGGCCCGCCTCGAATCCCCGCAGGGCATAGGGTTTATCCTCTTTCAGGCGGTAAACGATATCCAGCCAATAATCGACGCCGGATTCGGGACGGGGCGCCTTGTACCCCACGCGGCACTCCGTGCAGGCTCCCGCTTCCGTGCGCGGCACTTCGAAAGTCCCGCTTCCCAGCGTCGCGCCCATGCTGGACGTAATGCGCCATTCGAAAACATACTCATCGGTCGAAACGAAGAAATTGCGGTTCCGGATCGTGAAAAAATCCTCTCCGGGCCGCGGCTGCGCGATTTCGAGCGGCTGGAAGACATGCTTCGCCTCCGCCGCGGCCGGCTTGAGACTCCGGTCGGGATTGATGATTCCGTTGATATTGAAGTTGGCGTCATGGTTCTCGCGGCTTCCGAAATCGCCGCCGTAGGCCCAGAAACGCCTTGCCCTGCATATAGGCCGGAGGTTCGATGCCGGCGAGCGAGAGTACGGTGGGCGCCAGATCGGGGAACCCGATCAGCCGGTCGGTCCGGCCGGACTGACCGTTGGCCAGATGTCTCCATTTGGGAGGCAGGTAGACGATGAACGGCACGTGGGTCCCGGTCTCATAGACGAACCCCTTGCCGCGGGGCAGGCATCCTCCGTGGTCGCTGAAGAAAAAGACGATCGTATTTTCATCGAGCCGCTGCCGCCTGAGATCGTCGAGAAACATCCCGACCCATGCGTCGATGTCCTGCGACCCCTCCATATGAAACGCGAAGTCAGACCGGATTTCCGGAATGTCGGGCACATGCGGCGGCAGTTCCAGCCGCGCCGGATCGAGCCCTTCGAGGGCGAAATCCCGCCGCTGGTCGGTATGATAGGAACGGATGCGCCCCATATGGGTGGCCATCGAGTTGAATACGGCAAAAAACGGCTGGTCCTTCTTCCGCGCCGGGTTGTTGTATGTCGCCGCCGGACCGCAGCTGTCCCACATGGCCTTATTGTCACACAGCGTATTGTAGTCGGTTTTGGATTTGTTGGTGCAGTAATATCCCGCCGCACGCATATAGTCGGGCAGAAAAACAGTCTCCGGCGTGGCAAACCGGCAGCGGTGCCACTCCATGCCGAAAGTCGAGGCGTAGCATCCGGTGATGATGCACGACCGGGAAGGCGAGCTTTGGGTGCCGACCGAATGGGCCCGCATATATTGGATGCCGGCTCCGGCCAGACTGTCGATCGTGGGCGTGGCGACATGCCTGTTGCCGTAACAGCCGAAATCATAAGGACTCGTGTCTTCGATCGTAAGCCATAATATGTTCGGCCGTTGCTGCGCATACGAATTCCCGCCGCCGAACACCAGTCCCGCGGTGGTCAAAAGTCCTGAAAGATGTGTTGTTTTCATACCTGCATACGTTTTGTCCCGACGGCAATATTACGAAATTCCGGGCAGCTCACGAAGCACGGATTCATCCAAAACTAACAGAAAAGCCGAAAGCGCGTTTTCAGCGTCGGAAAATTACCGCATCAGGGCGGTGTGTTATTTTTTGACGGATCGCTGACCATCATTTCCGGCCGTTTGAGTTATGTTTGCGACAACCCAACCCGACAAACGATGAAAAGACTTCTCCTGATCCTATGGCTTCTGACCGCCGCGGCGGGAAGCCGGATTTCGGCCGCCGGCCGCACCGAACTGAACCAAGGATGGAAATTCCGGCAATACGGACTCGGCGAATGGCTCCCGGCCGCAGTCCCCGGAACCGTGCATACCGACCTGCTGGCAAACGGGCAGATCCCCGATCCGTTCTACGGCAGCAGCCAGAGCGATCTGCAGTGGATCGACAAGACCGACTGGGAGTACTGCTGCACGTTCGACGCACCCGAATTGGCGTCGTACGACAACGTGCGGCTCGTCTTCGAAGGAGTGGACTGCTATGCCGACATCAGGCTGAACGGCGAACTGCTTCACCGCACGGGCAACATGTTCCGCACATGGAAAAGCGACGTCAAGGGATTGCTGAAATCCCGGAACAACCGCCTGCACGTCGTTTTTCACTCCCCGGTCATGCAGGGGCTCAAAAACATGGCGGCCTACGGCAGCCGTCTCACCGCCAACAACGACCTCGGCGCATTGGGCGGACTGGGCCCCAACAAGGTAAGCGTTTTCACCCGCAAGTCGGGCTACCAGTACGGCTGGGACTTGGCGCCGCGCTATGTCACCTCCGGATTGTGGCGTCCGGTCGCGCTCGAAGCGTGGAACGAAGCCCGCGTGGAGGATTTCCACGTGCGCACCCGCTCGACAGGGCCGCGAAAGGCGCAGATGAGCGCATCGGCCGCATTACGGACGGATGCGGCCGGCTGCTATCGCATCCGGATACTGTTGAACGGCAAGAGCATCCTCACGGCAGACAAGACGCTGGATGCCGGGACGCATTCAATCGAAGAGCCGTTCGAGATTCCCTCTCCGCGGTTGTGGTATCCCAACGGAATGGGCGAGCCTTACCTCTACGACGTGGAGCTGGTGCTGGAAAAAGAGGGGAGGGAGCTTGACCGCACGGCCGTCAGATGCGGCGTACGAACCGTATCGCTCCGCTGCCGCGACGATGCGGACGGCCGCGGCCGCGGTTTCGGCTTCGAGATCAACGGCATCCCGGTATTCTGCAAAGGCTCCAACTATGTGCCGGCCGACGCGTTTTTGCCCCGGATTTCGCGGGAGAAAACGGAATTTCTCGTGCGGAGCGCCGCCCAAGCCAATATGAACATGCTGCGCGTCTGGGGCGGCGGCACGTACGAGTCGGACGATTTCTACGAAATGTGCGACCGGTACGGCATCATGGTGTGGCAGGATTTCGTCTTCGCCTGCAACATGTATCCCGGATCGGCGCAGATCTACGCCGACATCCGGGCCGAAGCCGAAGACAACGTACGCCGGCTGCGCAACCACCCGTCGCTCGTCCTCTGGTGCGGCAACAACGAAATAGACGTAGCATGGAAACCCCACGACAAACGCAACAGCCGGTTCCGCAAATTCTATACGGAAGAAGAGGCCGAACAGTTCGACCGCGTAAACGAAACCATCTTCCGGAATATCCTGCCCGGCGTGGTGGACAGCCTTTGCGGCGGCACCGTACCCTACTGGCACTCGTCGCCCTCGCCGGGCTGGGGGCTCGATACGGCGGACCGCTGGCGCTACGGCGACGTACACAACTGGGACGTCTGGCACAAAGGCGACCCCATATCGGCCTACAACACCCAAATCGCCCGTTTCATCTCGGAATACGGACTCCAATCCTACCCCGAACTCTCCTCGGTCGAGCGTTTCATCCCCGAAGGGGAGCGCCGCCTCGCCTCTCCGTCCATGACGTCGCATCAGGGCGACCGGAAAAAGGGAGACGCCCGGATGCTGGAATATGTCGATCGGTCATACCTGCGCAGCGACGATTTCGCACGCACGCTGTACCTCAGCCAATTGATGCAGGCCGAAGGGATGAAGACGGCGATGGAGGCGCATCGGCGCAACATGCCCTACTGCATGGGGTCGCTCATCTGGCAGCTCAACGACGTATGGCCCTGCGCCAGCTGGTCGGGAATCGACTATTACGGCCGGTGGAAAGCCATGCACTACTTTGTAAGGAAAGCGTGCGAACCGGTCGTCGTCTCCCCTTACATCCAAGGCGATACGCTCGACATTTTCGTCGTCTCCGACCTGCGGCAGCCGCTCCGGGGAGTAATGAAACTCACGCTGACGGATTTTTCAGGCAACAAGCTGAAAAGCAGCTCCCACCCCGTGACCGTCGGAGCCGCCGCATCGCAGCGTGCGCTCCGGTACGGCGTACGCGATTATCTGGACGGTACAGACCCCGGCAACGCGGTGCTGGTCTGCGAATTCCGGTCCGACAAGACCGCGTACCGGGCTTTGCAGTATTTCGAGACGATGAAAAACGCCGCACTCCCGGCCGCGGCGGTCCGCATCCGCGCCGAGAAGCCCGACGCAGCGACCTGCCGGATCACGGTGAGCAGCGACAAACTGGCGAAGAATCTCACCCTGCATTACAAGGGTACGGCGGGAATCTTCTCCGACAACTATTTCGACCTGCTGCCGGGCGAAAGCCGGAGCGTCACGCTTACGGCGCCGGAAGATGCCGCAGAGATCCTGCGACACATCGAATGTATGGCACTCAACCCTCAAATCACAATCATAAAGCCATGATGCACCTGAAACGAATCGCGCTGCCCGCAGGTTTCGCAGCCCTCGCCATTTCGCAGGCGGCAGCCCAACCGGCCGCTCCGGTCCCGGTCGCCCGCAACGGCGAAAAACCGCGCAACGTCATCTTCATCCTCAGCGACGACCACCGCTACGACTTCATGGGGTTCACGGGAGCCGTTCCGTGGCTGCAGACCCCGGCGCTCGACCGCATGGCCCGCGAAGGCGCCTGCCTGAAAAATGCGTTCGTGACCACGTCGCTCTCCTCGCCGAGCCGGGCCTCCATCCTCACCGGTCTGTTTACGCACACCCATACCGTCGTGGACAATCAGGCGCCGAAGCCCGACGATCTGGTCTTTTTCCCGCAGTACCTCCAGCAGAACGGATACCGCACCGCCTTCTTCGGCAAATGGCACATGGGCAATCAGGACGACATGCCCCAGCCCGGATTCGACCATTGGGAGGGATTCCGCGGACAGGGGACCTACTACAACACGGTGCTCAACATCAACGGCGAGCGCGTAAAGTTCGATCCGGAACTCTACTCCACCGACATACTGACCGACCACGCCATCGACTTCGTACGCGACAACGAAGAGGGTCCGTTCTTCATCTACCTCTCCTACAAATCGGTACACTCCGGATTCCAGCCTTCGCCCTCCCGCAAAGGGATGTACAAGGACGAAAAAGCGGTCTATCCGCCGTCGTTCAACGTGCCGGAGTACGGAATCCCCCGACTGCCCAGCAAGGATGCGGACGGCAGGCCGCTCGCAGGACGGGGCTGGTACGGCGAGAACCGGCTCCCCGACTGGGTAAAGAACCAGCGGGAAAGCTGGCACGGCGTCGATTACCAGTATCACGGCGCACTGCCGTACGAGGAGGACTTCCGCAATTACTGCGAGACGGTGACCAGCATGGACGACGCCATCGGGCGGCTGCTGGATTTTCTGCAGGCCGAAGGGCTCGGCGAATCGACTCTGGTGATCTATATGGGCGACAACGGCTTCACGTGGGGCGAACACGGACTGATCGACAAACGCAACTTCTACGAACCCTCCGTACGCGTGCCGATGCTGGCCTACTGTCCCGAACTCATTCCGGCGGGCCGCACGGTGGAGGAGATGGTGCAGAACATCGACGTCGCCCCCACGATCATGGCCGCCTGCGGACTCGCCAAAGCGCCGCAGATGTGCGGCGAGTCGTTCCTGCCGCTGCTCAAGGGCGGCACGGCAGCCGACTGGCGCAAGCGCATCTATTACGAATACTATTGGGAATATGCGTTTCCCCAGACTCCGACCGTTTTCGGAGTGCGCACCGACCGCTACAAATACATCCGTTACCACGGCATCTGGGACACCAACGAGTTCTTCGACCTGCAGGAAGACCCCTACGAGACGGTGAACCTGATCGACCATCCGGAGCTGCAGGATACGATCCGCTCGCTGGCCAACGACCTCTACGACTGGCTCGAAACGACCGGCGGCATGCAGATTCCGCTCAAACGGAGCGTTTATTACCGGCACGGCGACCATCGCAATGCGAAAACTTATTAAATTTGTATTCTAAAACCTCACCGATGAACCGACTTCTGGCAATTCTCCTCTGCGGAACGACCCTCTGCACCGCCGCAGCCGCTTCCGAACGGAACGCTCCGGCCGACCAATTCGTCAACGCCCTGCGAAGGCTTCCCGCACGAGCCACCTCCTACTCTTACAGCTCCGAACAGGACGCCCTTGCGGGCGACCGCACGCTGTCGCGCATCCAATCGCTCGACGGCATGTGGAAATTCCGTTTCGCCGAAGACGTCTCCCGAAGCCCCGCGGATTTCTGGCTCCCCGGAGCCGACCTGACCGGCTGGGACGAAATACCCGTCCCTTCGTGCTGGGAGATGCAGGGCTACGGCTACCCGATCTATACCAACGTCGTCTATCCCTTCGAATTCAAGCCGCCCTACATCACGCGCGACAATCCCACGGGCTGTTACGTCCGCACCTTTTCGGTGCCGGAAGCGTGGAGCGGCAACCGTGTGACCCTGCACTTCGGGGGAGTCTATTCCGGATTCTACGTCTGGGTAAACGGCGCCTTGGCCGGATATGCGGAAGACAGCTGCCTGCCCAGCGAATTCGACATCACCGGACTTTTACAGCCGGGAGAGAACAGACTGGCCGTCCAAGTATTCAAATGGACCGACGGAAGCTACCTCGAAGACGCCGACCACTGGCGCATGGCGGGCATTCACCGGGAGGTCTTCCTCTCGGCCAAGCCCGATGCCGCGATCGGCGATTTCGGCGTCAGGACGATCTTCGACGCCGACATGCGCGACGCGCTGCTGCAAATCCGTCCGGCAATAGATTTGCGCGAAGGGGTCTCCGCCGCAGGCTGGCAGCTCGGCGCACGGCTTTACGCACCCGACGGAACCCCTTCCGGGCGTGAACTGACGCTGCCCGTCGAAGAGATTCTTGCGGAAGCCTATCCCCAGCGCGACAACGTCTATTTCGCCCTGCTGGAAGAGCGTATCGCCGCACCCGAAAAGTGGAGCGCCGAGAATCCCGCACTCTACACGCTGGTGCTGACTCTCCGCGACGCCGCCGGAAAACTCGCCGAAGCCCGCAGCTGCAAGGTCGGATTCCGCGACGTCCGTCTGCGCGGCCGCGAAATGCTCGTCAACGGCGTGCCGGTAAAGCTCTGCGGCGTGAACCGGCACGACCATGACCAATATGGCGGCAAAACCGTTTCGCGCGAATCGATGGAGGAGGACGTCCGCCTTATGAAACGGCTCAACATCAACTCCGTACGCACGTCGCACTACCCCAACGACCCCTATTTCTACGAACTCTGCGACCGTTACGGCCTTTATGTCGTCGATGAAGCCAACATCGAAACGCACGGCAAAGGCGGCCTGCTCTCGAACGATCCGCAATGGATTACGCCTTTTCTCGAACGCGTAAGCCGGATGGTCATCCGCGACCGCAACCACCCGTCGGTCATCATGTGGTCGCTGGGCAACGAATCCGGCTGCGGCCCGGCGCACGCGGCTGCGGCAGGCTGGGCCAAAGATTACGACCCGACCCGCCTGATCCATTACGAAGGAGCGCAGGGACAGCCTATGCACCCGCTTTACGTTCCGCTGAAACGGACTTCGGCCGCAGCCTTTACCAGCGTAATGGCTGCGGACAACCAGCCCGCCGCCGGACAGGTCAAGAAGCCGCAAAACGGCGGCAACCCCACCGACCCGGCCTATGTCGATGTCCTCAGCCACATGTATCCGACCGCCGCGCAGCTCGAACAGATGGCCCTCAACCCGATGCTCGACCGCCCCGTGATGATGTGCGAATACGCCCATTCGATGGGCAACTCCACCGGCGGACTGAACGACTACTGGAAACTCATCCGGACACACGCCGGACTGCTGGGCGGACACATCTGGGACTGGGTGGAACAGGGACTGGTGAAAAAAGACGCGCAGGGACGCACCTACTGGGCCTACGGCGGCGATTTCGAACCGGCCGGAGAACATAACGACGCCGCTTTCTGCTGCAACGGCATCGTCAATCCCGACCGTACGCTGAAACCCGCCGCACTGGAGTGCAAATATGTCTTCCAGCCCGTCGAGTTCACGGCTTCGGACCTTGCGGCCGGAAAGATCGCAGTCCGCAACCGCAATTTCTTCGCCGGGACCGAACGCTATGACTTCACATGGGAAATCTCGACCGACAAGGGCGTGCTCCAGCACGGCAGTTTCGAGGTGCCGCCGACCGCCGCCGGCTGCCGCTCCGAAGCCGCGATCGCATTCCGGCTCTTCAAACCGGAACCCGGCGCCGAATACCTGCTCCGGGTGCAGGCCCGCGAAAAGCGCCGTACGCCGTACGCCGAAGCCGGATACGCAGCCGCCGAGGAGCAGTTTGCACTGCCCGTTTACAAAGAGCCGGTCCGGAGTGCGCCCAAAGGCAGGGCAAGCGTCGCGCAGGATGACGAGTTCATCGTGCTGAGCGCCGCCGGCTCCCGCACCGAGATCGACCGCCGCAGCGGGTACGTCGTCTCGCACTCGGTGCGCGGATGCAAACTGATAAGCGCCCCGCTGCGCCCCAATTTCTGGCGCGCCTCCACCGACAACGACTGGCGCGGCTGGCGCGTCGGGAAAATCGCAGGATGCTGGAAAGAAGCCCCCGAAAGATTGCAGACCGTCTCCGTACGAATCGACGAATCGGCGGGTTCGGTCACCGTCGAGAAGGCGATACCCGACAGCGTCCGGCTGACGCTGACCTATACCCTCGACGGCGCAGGGGCCTTGGCCGTGGATTACAAGCTCGACATCTCCGACCGGATGCCGGAGCCGCTGCGCGTCGGACTGCAAACCTGCGTCCCCAACACGCTGGAGCGAATCGCCTATTTCGGAAAAGGTCCGCAGGAAAACTATTCGGACCGCTCCTGCGGCGCCTTTCTGGGACTTTACCGCAGCACGCCCGAAAAATTCATGCACAGTTACATCACCCCTCAGGAAAACGGCAACCGCTGCGACGTCCGCTGGCTCTCGCTGACAGCTTCCGACGGCCGGGGCGTTCAGTTCGTCGGGGCCGAACCGCTGAGCGTATCGGTATGGAATTGCACGCAGGAGAGTCTGGACAAGGCGCGCCACAGCAACGAAGTCGAACCTTTGGCCGATGCTCTGACCGTCAATATCGACCGTACGCAGACCGGTGTCGGCGGCACGGACACTTGGAGTCTCAAGGCCCGGCCTTCGGATCAGTACCGGCTGCTGGAGAAACACTACGCCTGCCGGTTCACGATCATCCCCTGCAACGGCGAAGCCGAAACGATACGCAACGGCCGCAGCCTGTTCAGGAACCAATAAGTCCCTGCAATTTCCGCCGTCCAGACACGAGCGGCAGAAAGTCACGGAACATTCATTACGCCCGGCCGAAATTCGGCCGGGCGTAATGTCAATACCACCGGAGATCCGGCAAAAGTATCGGGTGTAAAAAAGATCAAAAATCGGCCGATTCGTACAATGTACGGATTTTTTGCTACCTTTGTTAAGTCACCTAACTCCGAAAGTCCCGTCCATCGATGAATCCCGTCCGCCCGCGGAACGGCGGCTGCGGTCTCCGGCTGCAAATTCCTGCCGCGCCCCTCATGCAATTCCCGCGTCCCTGCAACCGACAATGCAGGGCCGTCACTTATTTATCCTAACCTCAAAATCATGATGAAAAAATTCGCCCTTTGGAGCCTCGCGCTCCTGCTGACGTTCGCCGCCGCATGCAGCGACTACGACGACACCGAGCTGTGGAACAGCGTGAACGACATCAAAAAACGCGTCGAAGCGCTCGAAACCGCCGTCGCCAAACTCAACTCCGACGTTTCGGCCATGCAGACGCTGATCGAAAAACTCAACGAAAAGGTCTACGTCTCGAAGGTCGAGACCAACGCCGACGGCTCCTACACGATCTACTTCACCGACCCCGAAAACACCAAAATCACGATTACGAACGGAAAAGACGGCGCCGCGGCGCCCGTAATCGGCGTTGCGAAGGATACGGACGAGATCTACTACTGGACCCTGACATCGGGAGGGGGAGAGCCTGAATGGCTGCTGGCCGACGGCAAAAAGATCCCCGTCACGGCCGCCGCCGTCGTGCCCCTGCTGAAGATCGACGACAAGGGATTCTGGATCATCAGCTGCGACAAGGGCGCGACGTGGAACTACATCACCGACGACAAGGACCAGCCGGTTTCGGCGCTGGGTCAGGGCGGCGTGAGCGACTCGTTCTTCAAGGAGGTGACGCAGGACGGCGCATACGCCTATTTCACGCTCATGGACGGCACGACGATCACCGTAGCCATGCGTTCGGATTTCTACCTGCTCGTCAAAATGGCCCCGGCGCTTGGCACCTACGCCTACGGCGAGAACAAAACCTATGAGACCGAAAGCGTGGGCGTGAACGACGTCGTGCTGACCAAGCCCACCGGCTGGGTCGTTTCGTACGCCGACGAGGTGCTTACGATCAAAGCCCCCGCCGAAGAGGCCGTCTGCGAAACGGAAGGCGAAATCGCCGTCATCTACTTCGGCGACAACGACCGCAGCTCGCTGGTAAAGATGAAGGTCAAGATCGACAAGGATTACACGGGCGTAACCGAAGGCGACAACTTCACGCTCGAAATCACCGAAGTCGGGGACACCCGCGTCAGGGCCGCCATCACGCCGAAAGATCCCGAAATGTCCTATTACGTCTATCCCTACGATCCGGCCAAGAGCGACGAGGCATGTATCACCCAGCTCCAGAAGCGTTTCAAAGCCGACATCGCCGACGGACCGGAATATGTGGATTACTTCTTCAAAGGCACCAAAACCGACTACAGATACAGCGGCCTGACGCCCGGCGAGAGCTACGACCTCTCGGTGGTCGGCGTAAAATACGACCTGACGGCCAAGACGCTCGACATCGTCACGCCGCTCATGCGGGTTCCTTTCAGCACCAAAGCCCCCGAAATCATCAACACGGCCTATCTGATGACCCTCTCCGACATTTCGTGGTACGGGGCGAAGTGCGCCGTCCATCCTTCGGACGACCTGCCCTACTTCTGCACGTTCGTCAAGAAATCGACTTTCGACATGGCCTATGACGACGCCGATTTCGCACAGACCTACATCGACGACCGCTACCTCTGGCCCTATTACGGCGAGCTGAGCGACGGCATCCTGCTCTGGAGCGACTTCACCGCAACGGGCGACCTCGCATTCTCCTCGCCGGGATTCGTGCGGCGCGATCCGCTCTATATCTCGGAGGATATCTACCCGCTGGAATCCGACACCGATTATTACGCCGTGGCGTTCGGCTGCAACGAGAACGGCGAATTCTCGAACAGCCGCGTCTCGCGCAAGCTTTTCCATACCAAAGCCTTCACGCCGACCGAAGCGTGCACCTTCACCATCGACGTAACCGTCGACCAACAGGACCTCGCCATCAAGGTGATCCCGTCGGACAAAAACACGAGCTACATCACGTTCATCGACGAGCGCGACACCTACCGCGACAATTTCGCCACGCCGCGGCAATATCCGCCCTACGACCTCTACTGGCGTATGCAGGGACTGGAAGCGGGACAGACGATCGGGGACGACGACTGCTTCTACACGGGCGACGCGGCTTATAACGTCGTAAGCCTGAAAGCCGCATCGGCCTACATCGTCTTCGCCTACGGATGCTCCGCCGACGGCAGAATCACGACCGAGCCGGAGATCGTCGAGGTCCACACCAAAGGAACGGTGGACCAGCCCGACCTGAACTCGGCCGCCAAGCGCCGCCGCACGGTCAGCGCACGGCCCGCATACCGTGTGATCCGCTGACGGGAATTGCAGACATAAGGAAGCCGGACTTAAAAAAGTCCGGCTTCTTGTTTAACCGACACCACATCAAATTCGCAAACGGCCTCGATCCATTCCCAAGCGATCCCCGCAATAACAACCGGCCCTCCCATTACCGTCCGCCGAAGTACAAACCCTCCGGGAGGACCCGAAACAGGCCCTCGCTCTGAAGAAAAACTCAGAGAAAGGAAGACAGTCCGGAAAAGCCAGTACCAAAACTCCGGAAAAGCCCCGTTCCCCCAAAAACTCCCATTCGGGAAAGCCCTCCTCCGGGAAGACCGGCTTCTGCCCCCCCGGAAAGCACTGAGCGGCACCCAGCGCAAAGCCCCTCCGCACCCGCAAGAAGCCACAGGCTGCGGTCAGCGGCAGCTGAACGAGACGCTTTGCCGCGCCCCGTGTTCGTCGATAACGGTCAGCCGGTGCGCACCGGGAGCGGGACGGACGGATATCTTGTGTTCGAGGGTCGTCGCACCGATATAATTGTCGTCGATATGCCAGTATAACACGGCGTTGCGGTCGCGGTGTATGGCCGTGAAGACCAGACTCTGCGCCTCGCCTTCGAGCGATTTGGGCGCCACCAGCACGCGCCCCGGCTGGGGATAGACGATGTCGATCGGATTGCCGCCCGCCCCGCTGCCCGAAAGTCCCGGATGCAAAGGCGGCAGCGGACGGTAGTCGGGATGCTGCTTCCTGTAATACCACTCCTGCGCGGGCGGCAGGATAAACATCGGCATCCGGACGATCTGCGCCGGGTCGTAACAGTCCGCGGTCACCCGGTAGCGGAGGTCGCGGCTCAGATTCACGATCCGGTGGTAGGGACAGACTTCGCCGGCGGCAGCCGTGCGGGGAATCATCAGCGTATCGCGGTCGGGACATATGTGCGAAGCCAGACAGCCGCTCTGCCGGCAGACGACGGCCGCTTCCAGATCGCCGTGAGGCTCCGCGAACCACTCCCCGCCGGGCAGCAGCCCGAATACGTCGAAGAGCAGCGGCGCGGCATACCCCACCCCGGTCATCAGCGGACGGCCTTCGCCCGAACAGTTGCCCACCCAGACGCCGACGGCATAGTCGGGCGTCGCCCCGACGGCCCACGCATCGCGGTTGCCGTAGCTGGTGCCCGTTTTCCAGCCGATCTTCTTCGACGAGGAGAAATACTGCCACTCGCCCTCCTCCTCAGGACGGGCCACATGGCTTATCGAATTGAACATAAGCCATATCGCACCCCTCGACAGCGGAATGTCGTCCGCGCTGACCGTCTTTACGGCCTCCGGATCGCAGTGCGGGATGCGGACCGGCCCGCCGCCGAGCTTGGCGGCCAGCATCGCATAGACCGACGTCAGGTCCCAGAGCGTGATCTCGGCACCGCCCAGAATCAGCGAAAGCCCGTAATGGTCGGCGCTCCTGTCAATCGTCCCGAATCCCAGATTCCGCACCAGCGCCAGAAAATTCTCGCGCCCGTATTTGTCGAGCATCTTCACCGAAGGAACGTTCAGCGAACGTTCGATCACCCGGTTGGCAGGCACCGCGCCGCTGAAGTCGTGGTTGAAGTTCTGGGGCGTAAAGTCCTTGTAATAAGTCGGAACATCCGGAAACAGCATCGTGGGCAGGGCCGTCCCGTTGTCCAGCATCGCGGCGTAAAGCAGGGGTTTGAGCACGCTTCCGCTACTGCGGGGCGCCCGGACGACATCGACGCTGGTGCCCTCGCTCCTGTCCGCGGGATCGTAGACATTTCCCACATAGGCCAGCACTTCGCCGCTTTTCACATCCATCACCACGACGGCGAGGTTGTTTATCTTATTGCCCCTGTTGCGCCGGTTGTGCCGCAGCGCCAGCTCGTTGACCCTGCGCTGCAGGTCATAGTCGAGCGTCGAGCGGAGCGATCCCCCGCGCATCCGCCCCAGCAGGTGCATCGCCTGCATCGGCATCGGTTCGGGAGCGTCGGGCAGCGGTTCCTGCCGGGCCAGAGCGCACGTCAGGGAGTCGATATGCCCGCCGCGCCATATCCGTTCCAGCAGGTCGTCCCGCTTGCGCCGCAACCGTTCCCGGTTGCGCCTGATATGGATGAGCGCGGGCGAGTTCGGCAGTACGGCGAGCATGGCGCTCTCGCCCCACGAGAGGCTGCCGGCGCTGCGGCCGAAATAGTACCATGCGGCGCTCTCCAGTCCGATCACATTGCCGCCGAAGGGGGCGTGGGAGGCGTACAGGGCGAGTATCTCCTCCTTGCTGTATCTGAATTCCAGCCGGGTCGCCAGAATCGTCTCGATGATTTTCTCCCGGAAGGTCCTCGCTTTCCGGCCGCGGCTCAGGCGGATCGTCTGCATCGTAAGCGTGCTGGCGCCGCTGGCCACCCTTCCCGAAGCGAGGTTCTGCCGCACGGCGCGGCCGAGCGCCAGCGGATCGACCCCGAAATGGCGGTAGAAACGTTTGTCCTCGTAAGTAGTAATAGCGACACGGAATTTGTAAGGCACGCTGTCCGTAGGGAAAAAGCGCCACTGTCCGTCGGAAGCGACCTTGGCCGACATCAGACGGCCGTCGCGGCTCCAGACGGTCGCCGAGAAAGGCTCGTCGAAAAGCGTCCGGGGCAGGCAGAAACAATACCCCGCCGCAGCCGCGGCAAGGAGCGGCAACAGCAGGAAATATATTGTTTTCCGCTTGAGCTTTTCAGTCATATTTTTGTTATATTTGATGTAGTCTGAAGGTATTTAATTGACTACAAATAGATTAAAAGAAA
>ERZ1673699.425-NODE-425-length-47611-cov-14.133464_pt1 | contig 47611 bp, 40 predicted proteins | sample MGYA00580229_ERZ1673699 | MGnify/ENA primary metagenome ERZ1673699 (study PRJEB41218, sample SAMN15661785) | gut metagenome | host: Homo sapiens | place: Canada: London | collected 2015-08-20/2019-03-30 | study: EMG produced TPA metagenomics assembly of... | reverse complement strand
CCTTGGTGATGTAGCCCTCGATGGCGTGGGTCAGAGCGTCCATGCCGGTGGCGGCAGTCAGACCCTTGGGCATGGAGGCCATCATATCGGGGTCAACCACAGCGATCTCGGGAATGTCGTTGGTATCGACGCAGACGAACTTTCGCTTCTTCTCGACATCGGTGATGACGTAGTTGATGGTGACTTCCGCAGCAGTACCGGCGGTGGTGGGGACAGCGATGGTAAAGACGGCGTGCTTCTTGGTGGGAGCGACGCCTTCCAGAGAGCGCACATCGGCGAACTCGGGATTGTTGATGATGATGCCGATGGCTTTTGCGGTGTCCATGGAAGAGCCGCCGCCGATGGTCACGATACAGTCAGCCTCTGCGGCCTTGAAAGCGGCCACGCCGTCCTGCACATTGGCGATGGTGGGGTTGGGCTTGATCTCGCTGTAGACGGTGTAGGCGAAGTTTGCAGCGTCCAGCAGGTCGGTGACCTTCTTGGTGACGCCGAACTTGAGAAGGTCGGGGTCAGAGCAGACGAAAGCCTTCTTGTAGCCGCGGGCGGTCAGCTCGGGAACGATGTTCTCGATAGCGCCGTGGCCATGATAAGAAATAGTATTCAGAACGATACGATCAGCCATTGGTAAAACCTCCTGATTTTGCGCCCCGCCGGGCGGCGGGTACGACTCTCTTTGCTTTTACTTTACCACTTTGTTAAAATTTGTTCAATATCAATTCTTATGATTTCCATGAAATTTTTATACTTTTTTGAGTTTTTGCAGAGAAAATAGACAAAATCAAAGGTTTGTTGACAGCAAAGCGCCCTCCGGCGCGGGCCGGAGGGCGCTTTGAATGATTCTTTACTTTCCTGCGCCCTCGCCCGCGAAGAACTCCTTCGTGAGCTTTGCCACCGTGCCGGACAGCAGGAGCAGGGCCATGAGGTTCGGAATGCTCATCAGTCCGTTGAAGGTGTCGGCGATGCTCCACAGCAGGCCCAGATCGACCGTCGCGCCCAGAATGGACACGAAGGAGTAGACCACGAGGAAGGGGCCGACCACTTTGTCGGTGTGGAGCAGGAACTCGATGCACCGGGAGCCGTAGAGACCCCAGCCGATGATGGTGGAGAATGCAAAGCTGCAGAGCGCCACCGCCGTAAAGATGGACGACCAGCCGCCGTAGGTGGCCGTAAAGCCGGAGATGGTCAGTTCTGCGCCTGCCGCACTGCCATAGCCCACCGGCACGCCGCTGCACAGGATGACCATGGCGGTCAGGGTACAGATGACGATGGTATCAGCGAAGACCTCGAAGATGCCGAACATCCCCTGCTTGACGGGCTTGCGGGTGTCGGCGCAGGCGTGGGCGATGGAGCCGGTGCCGAGGCCGGCCTCATTGGAGAAGATGCCGCGGGAAACACCCTTCTGCATACTGAGGAAGATGCTGCCGATGGCACCGCCGGTGAAGGCCTGTGGGTCAAATGCACCGCCGACGATGGAGGCCAGCACCGCCGGGAAGCGCCGGTAGTTGATGACCACGACACCCAGCGCCAGCACGACGTAGAACAGTGCCATAAACGGCACCAGCTTCTCGGTCACGCTGCCGATGCGCTTGACGCCGCCCAGCAGCACCATAGCCACCATCATGGCCACCACCACGCCCGCGATGAGGTTGACCGTGGGCAGGATGCTGTTCAGGCTGCTGCCGTAGGCCAGCAGGGCCGAGTCGATGGCTGTGACGATGGTGTTGACCTGGGTGGCGTTGCCGGTGCCGAAGACCGTCAGCACACCGAACAGCGAGTACAGCACCGCGAGGAACTGCCACCGGCTGCCGAGGCCGTTTTTAATATAGTACATGGGGCCGCCCACCAGCTCGCCGTTTTTGTTCCGCTCGCGGAAATGCACGGCCAGCGTCACTTCGGAGAACTTGGTACACATGCCCAGCAGAGCCGAGCACCACATCCAGAACACCGCACCCGGCCCGCCGATGGCGATCGCGCCCGCCACGCCGGCGATGTTGCCGGTGCCGACGGTAGCGGCCAGCGCCGTACACACCGCCTGGAACGGAGTCATCGCGCCGTCGGAGGCATCCTTTTTGCGGAAGATGCGGCCAATGGTCGTTTTGATGGCATAGGGGAATTTCCGGAGCTGCAAAAAGCCTGTCCGCACACTGAGCAGCAGGCCCACGCCGATAATGCAGACCATCGCCGGGATGCCCCAGATAAAGCTGTTGACCGCCTGATTGACGGCCGTGATGGTTTCGAGCATACTTTTACGCCTTTCTTTTTCACTTTGACACAACGAAAATTATTTTATCGTATTTTAAGCGGCCTGTCAATTTACTTTGAACGTGAAATCTGCACGTCCCGGCTGAAAGTTTGTTAAAATAGCTTCACCTTTATTTTCTCTGCTTCTTTGCCGCTTTTTTGCCCGTCAAAGCCCTACACAAACCGCGCGGGTTGTGCTATGATAAGGGTGAAATTTCGGTTTGGCACTGCCAACCGCAAGGAGATGTCATGGATGTCTGAAACATCTGTTCTAATGGATACGCTGCGGCAGGAAGGGGTCTCCCCCGACCTGCTGCGCGCTGTGGAAGAATACCGTACCGCCCACCCGCTGGCGGAGGCCCTGCGCCCCCGCATCCCCTCCCCTGCCTTCGTCTACTACGGCAGAGAGGTGTGGGAGCAGGCGCTGGCCGCCCTGCTCTGCGGCGAAAATCTGCTGCTGGCGGGCGGCAAGGCCACCGGCAAGAACGTGCTGGCCGAAAACCTCGCCGCCGCCTTCGGACGCCCCGCATGGGACATCTCGTTCCACGTCAATATGGACGCGGCGTCCCTCATCGGCATGGACACCTTCGAGGGCGGACAGGTCAAGTTCCGCCCCGGCCCGGTCTACCGCTGCGCCCAGAGCGGCGGCTTCGGCGTTCTGGACGAGATCAACATGGCCAAAAACGAGGCGCTGGCCGTCCTGCACGCGGTGCTGGATTTCCGCCGCGCCATCGATGTGCCGGGCTACGAGCGCATCCCGCTGGCCGAGGAGACCCGCTTCATCGCCACCATGAACTACGGCTACGCCGGCACCCGTGAGCTGAACGAGGCCCTCACCTCCCGCTTCGTGGTCATCCAGATGCCCACCATCACCGAGGAGAACCTCGAAAAGCTCCTGCGCACCCAGTTCCCCGATTTGAACAGCAAGTACGTCAGGCAGTTTGCCCTGCTCTTCCTCGATTTGCAGAAAAAGTGCGACAGCGCAGAGATCTCCACCAAAGCTCTCGACCTGCGCGGTATGCTGGACGCCCTGCGCCTGATGCGCCGGGGCGTCGCTGCCGGGGCTGCGCTGGACATGGGCATCACCAACAAAGCCTTCGACTCCTACGAACAGGGCCTCATCCGGGATGCCATTGCCGCCCGCATCCCGGCCCAGCTCACCGCCGCAAAGCTCTTCGATTAAAAGGGGCGTTTTTATGGAAGCGCAGAGCTACACCGCCGAAGAGCGGCGGGCCGCCAATCAGGTGTGGGCAGCGGCAGGAGCTTACGGCTTCGAGCCGCTGTTCCTCGCCCGGAACACCGACGGCACCATTGATTTTTACATGAACTGCGTCGTGGGGCTGGTCCACAAATACTACGGCGACGAGCTGGTGCGCAGCCTCTTTGACGCATGGGAGGGCGACATCCGGCAGGCCATGCTGGACGATCTGACCTGGCTCTACCTCGAGAGCGCGGCCTACGCGCTGGAACTGCCCCGCCGCCCGGTGCTTTCGGCCCTCCGCCGCGCCCATGCGGACTACTTTTTCGGCATCCAGTACAAGCTCTCGCGGCAGGAGTGGATGGCGAAGAACCAGCTGGTCTACTCCATGCAGGCCGCGCGCTGGCGGGCTGTGCAGGGGCGCACGCCGCCGGTCATGACCCCCTACGAAAAGAATCTCGACGCCGCCCTCAGTCCCGAGACGCCCCCGAAGCCGGACGAGCTGAAAGCCGCACTGCTGGCCGTCTACGCCAAATTCGAGCTGTTCAACGGCACGGTGCATCAGAAGGCCGGGCTGCATCTCCATCTGGACGGTCTGCTGGCGTCCCTCATGACCCGCACCATGCCCACCCAGATGATAAAGACCGACCGGGTGACGGTGGAGCATTCCGGCTCGGTGGACGCCTCCGGCAGCGGCATCCACGCCGGCAAGCGGCTGGCCCACATCACCCTGCGCCAGCGCGCCGAGGAAGACCGCGCCTACATCGAAAGCTGCTTTGGCCGGTCGCTCTACCCGCCCGAACGGCTGCGGAAGGCCGAGCAGGAGCTTTGCACCGGGGAGCATCTGGGCTGTCACCTCTGGTTTGCCTCCGGCGTCCCCAGCCCGGAGCAGGCCCCTACCCCCGAGGCAAAGCACCTGGCCGAACAGGCCCAGCTTCAGGCTGAGCGGAACCGGGCGTACTATTCGAAAAATCTCGAGCTTCACCGCAGCGTCGTGCTGCGGCTGACCGAACAGATACGCAACTGCATCCTCGTCCACCAGCAGCCCAACGCCCGGGTCGCCCGCAGCGGCAACCTCGACCCGGAGCGGGTCTGGCGCACCGTCATGGACGACGACCGGGTGTTCCGCTGTGCCGATGAAGAGAACCACCCGTCCTTCACCGTTGACCTTCTGCTGGATGCTTCGGCTTCCCGCCTCCACTGTCAGGAGGTCATCGCGGCGCAGGGGTCTATCCTCGCCCAGAGCCTTGCGGCCTGCGGCATCCCGGTGCGGGTGAGCTGCTTTTCCAGCCTGCGGGGCTACACCGTCCTGCGGGTGCTCAAGGGCTTCAAGGAGAAGAGCTTACAGGGCATCTGCCAGTATTTCGCCTCGGGCTGGAACCGGGACGGTCTGGCTCTGCGGGCAGTAGGCGACCTCATCGACTTCGACCCCGGCCCCGCCGCGCGGCATCTGCTCATCCTCCTGACGGACGCTTCCCCCAACGACAGCCGCCGCATCCCGCCCTCCCCCGATGACCCGCTGGGCCGCGACTACGGCGGCAGCGCGGGCGTGGAGGACGCCGCCGCCGAGGTGCGGGCGCTGCAGCGGAAGGGTCTGCGGGTCTCCGCCGTCTTTATGGGCGAAGACGCCAGCGCCGCCGATGCCTCCCGCATCTACGGCAAGAACATGGCCCGCATCCGGGGCATGGACCAGCTGGCCCGGGCCGCAGGCCGACTCATCCAGAACGAGATACGGGAGCTGGGCGACTGAATCATAATAATGTACGGGACCGCTGTGCAGTTGTATCTGCTGCCAGCGGCCCCGTATTTTTGTTGTCGTTCACAACCATCTTGTTTTGCATTGCAGAAGAATCAAAAAGTTTTTTGGTTTATTTGCAAACTTATAGTTGTATTCTGGCGCAATTTATGATATACTACAACCAACGAAGGGCCGCACGCCTACACATCACCCCGCGCCCACAGGAAGGAGAACCGCTATGGATGCCGCACGTTATTTTGAAGAGATGCATCTTGCCATGTCCAGCCAGAAGCCTGAGTACCGCCTTGTGTTCAGCGTCAAGGTCCAAGACCTCGGAGGCGCAGACGCTTATCTCGAGCTGCGGCAGGAGCCGGTCAGCGGCAAGGCCCGGGTGTTTTATTCCACGATGGGACGTCAGAAGCTGAACTTCCAGCTCGTCCGCAAAGGGTGGCAGAGCTGCCACAACGCCTCGGGCGAGCTGACGGGGCGCTTCCCCGCCACCGCCGACGGTCTGCTGGCCCAGACGGATTTCTCTGCTTTTGTCCGGGACGACGCCCTCGACAGCGGCCGGATGGCGCGCATTCTGGATGTTCTGGCCCATACTGCCGGTGGTTGTGGGACGGTCTCCCCTTCTGCTGCCCGGGAGGGTGCGTTCATCACGGTGGAGCGGTTCGTGGGCCGTCCCGCCCATTGGAGCTATTGGAGCACCCGCGCCGCAGAGCAGCTGAACATCGCGGCCATCCTCTGCTGGCTGGGCGACTACCTCGCCGGGGCCGAGCGCCGCACCCTGCAGAGCTGCCCGGAGGCCATGCAGCTTGCCGCCGCATGGCAGTCTGCGCTTTTTGCTCCCCTGCCCCAGACGGCTCAGCGGCCTCAGCCTGTACAGTCCCGGCCCGTCCGCCGTGCACCTGTGGTCGAGAACAAACGCTGGCAGAGCATCCTCGCCGTGCTGGCGACGGTGTAACAGAAAGGCCTCCCGCATTGGGAGGCCCATCGCCGTATCCGGCGCGCATTCGTTCATATTTTCAGTTTCGAGAAATCGGTGCAGAGATATTCATAGAGCTTGTCAACGGCCTGAAATCCCATCTTCGCATACAGTTCCTTCGGTGTATCCTCGGAGTCAGCGTGAAGATACAGGATCTCTCCGCGCTCCTGCGCCTTTTCGGCAATATGCTTCATCAGGGTCATGGCGATGTACTGGTGCCGGAAATCCTCGTCCACCAGCAGGCCGTCCATGCAGACATACCCATCGGATGCGAAAATATAGCAATCACCCACCAGCTTCCCGCCCAGATACGCGCCGAGGTAGGTCAGCTTTTCCCGGAGGTTCCGGTTGTTCCGCACGGTAAAATCATCTCCGTACAACGGGCCGTAGTATTTCAGTTCGTGCTGTTCCAGCTGGTCTGCGTCCGGGGCCTTGATCGAGACGTCCGGGTTCGTTTTCCAGCTGCGGATGTCTGTTTCCGGGGGCAGAACCATCGTCAGGGTCTCTTCGCACTCCATGCCGAATGCATCGGCCAGCGGCTCGTACCCTTCCAGCTTGAGGAAGGTGTCTCCCCGCTCTTTCTGGTAGGCCAGCGCGGCCCGGACTTCATCTACCGAGGGCTGGCTGTAATAGCAGAACGCGTTGTGGTCGTATTTATCGCGCAGCTCGCTGTCCTCCCGCTTGGTCAGATGCTCTGAAACGGTGTGAGACGCGGAAAACAGCCGGTAAAAGCTTTCATCGGTCTTTCTTGTAGGGTTCATTGCGCTCCTCCAAAACTTATCGCTCACTTCCACCCCCGGGCCGAGGGGTCGAGCATTTCGGCGGCGGAGTAGATAAGGGCGTTGCAGATGGCCGCAGCGACGTTGCTGCCGCCCTTGCGGCCCATCGCCACGATGGCCGGTACATCATGCTTTTCGCAGACGGCGAAGAGCCGCTCCTTGCTCTCCACCACGTTCACAAAGCCCACCGGCACACCGATGACCAGTGCGGGCCGCAGGCCGCTTTCGATTTGTTCTGCAATCGTCAGCAGAGCCGTGGGCGCGTTGCCGACGGCGAGGATGGCCCCGGGATGCTCCTGCGCTGCCTTTTTCATCGCTGCAACGGCCCGGGTGGTGCCAGCCTCTTTTGCGGCGGCGGCCACCTCGGGGTCAGCCATATAACAGCAGGCCGTGCCGCCCAGCTTCGCCAGACCGGGTTTGGTGATGCCGGCCAGCGCCATATTCGTATCGGTCACGATGACGGCCCCGGCGTGGAGGGCCTTGACGGCCCGCTCCACCGCGCGGGGAGTGAAGCGGAGATTCCGCGCATAGTCGAAGTCGGCGGTGGTGTGGATGACCCGCTTGACCACGGCTTCGTGCTCGGGCGGCGGGGTCATGCCCATCATTTCCAGCTCTTCGGTGATGATGTGGAAGCTCGTCCGCTCAATGTCAGCAGGTAAATGATGCTGCGGCGTCAATATTCTATCCCCTTTCGTGCTTTTATCCCCTTCTGGTAGGGGTGGCGGTGGCATTTCATCTCGGTGGAGTAGTCGGCGGTGTCCAGCATCCACTGGAGCGGCGTGTGGGCCGTCAGGACGCACTCACACCCAGCAGGCCGCTCCAGAACGGCCTTTTTTAATAGATCAACGTCCACCATATCCAGCTCTTCTGCGCTCCCGGCTTCGTCCAGTATCAGCAGGTCGGCAGGCTGTGCTATGGCGGCGGCGAGGTTCTGGTTTTGCAGTTCCCGGGTCGCGGCCTTTTCCTCCGGCGTCATCTGAAAGACGAATTTCTGCCCGGCCTTGCCCCGGTAGATCTCCGCGCCAAGCTGGGCCAGAAGCGGGATCTCGCCGCTGTTCCCGCCCTTCAAAAACTGGACGATGACCACCCGCTTCCCGGACCCCAGCGCACGGAGCGCAAGACCCATAGCGGCGGTGGTCTTCCCCTTTCCGTCGCCCCAGTACAGATGCAAAAGTCCCTGTTCCATTCAGCGCCTCTCCATTCCCATCGCGGCATACACCGCGTCCATATCCAGCGCCCCGCGCACGCCGTTGGCCAGGATGTCGAACTGCTGGCGGCGGTACTCTTCCATCGGGATGAGGGCCGCGTCGGAGGGGTCGATGCCCTTCCGGCGGCAGAGCCAGCCCGCCAGCGCCTCGGTCAGCGTGCCAGTGTCAAACAGACCGTGGAGGTAGGTGCCGAATACATTGCCCTGCACACAGCCTTCCCGGCCTCCGTCGGGGTAGTGGGCGAAAGGTTCGCCCTCAGCCTCGGTCACACCGGTGTGTATCTCGTAGCCTTCCAGCTCTGCACCCGCAAAGGGGGCGGCGGCGACGGTCGCTTTGACCTGTACACGGCGCTTCTGCTCGCTGAACACGGTCCGGGTGGGCAGCAGACCCAGCCCCCGCAGAGTCTGCTGCCGGCCGCTCTCGCTGCCGGTGGGGTCGTCGAGGGTCTGGCCCAGCATCTGGTAGCCGCCGCAGACGCCCAGCACCGGCGTGCCTTTCGCGGCCAGCTTGAGCAGAGCCGTTTCCAGCCCGCACTGCCGCAGCCAGAGCAGGTCGTCCACCGTGTTTTTCGTGCCCGGCAGCAGGATGAGGTCGGGTGCGCCCAGCTCATGAGCGTTCGAAACATACCGTACACCCAGCAGCGGGTGCTGTTCCAGCGGCATGAAGTCCGTAAAATTGGACAGATGCGGCAGACGGATGATCGCCGCATCCAGCGGCTTTTTGCCGTCCCGCATCTCGAGGCGCTGGCTCAGGGAGTCCTCGTCCTCGATGTCCACCTTCAGGTACGGTACGACGCCCACCACGGGCAGATGGGTCTTTTCTTCCAGCATCGAAAGGCCGGGGCGCAGAATTTCTACGTCTCCACGGAATTTATTTATGACGAGTCCCTTGATGCGCCGGCGTTCTTTTTCTTCCAGCAGCTCCACCGTGCCGTATAGCTGGGCGAACACGCCGCCCCGGTCGATGTCGCCCACCAGAAGCACCGGCGCGTCCACCATCTCGGCGAGGCCCATGTTCACGATGTCCTCGCTCTTGAGGTTGATTTCCGCCGGGCTGCCCGCGCCCTCGATGACAATGACGTCAGCCTCCTCGGCGAGGCTGTCATATGCCTTCAGGATGTCCGGCACCAGCTGCCGTTTCGTGCGGAAATACTCCGACGCTTTCATCTGGCCCCGCACCTCGCCGTTGACGATGACCTGACTGCCCACGTCACTGCTGGGCTTCAGGAGGATGGGGTTCATCCGCACATCCGGCTCGACACCGGCGGCCTGCGCCTGCACCACCTGCGCCCGGCCCATCTCGAGGCCGTCTTTGGTGACGAAGCTGTTCAGAGCCATGTTCTGGCTCTTGAACGGCACGGCGCGCAGGCCGTCCTGCGCAAAAATGCGGCAGAGCGCCGCGCAGAGCAGACTTTTGCCTGCACCGCTCATCGTACCCTGCACCATGATGCATTTTGCCCTGCTCATCCCAGCACCTCTTTCATAAGTTCCAGCAGCCGGGCGTTCTCGGGGGCCGTGCGCACCGCCGTGCGGTACCACTCCGGCCCGAGGCCCGGATAATTCGCGCAGCTACGCACCTGTGTTCCCAGCGGGCGAAGCCTCTCGTTCAGGTCGGCGAGCGCGCGGAAGAGCAGATAGTTCGCCTTTCCGTCGATGACCCGCAGACCCAGCGCCCGCAGGCCCGCCGTCAGAACGGGCCGCTGCCGGGCGATGAGCACGCGCACCTCGTCCACATAAGCGGTTTCTTTCAGGGCCGCGACGCCTGCCGCCTGCGCCAGACTGGATACGGCCCACGGCTGGCCCGCTGTCTGCATTTTTTCCAGAAGCGTTTCGTCACCGCAGAGGCAGTAACCCAGCCGGACGCCGGCCATGCCGTAGAGCTTGGTGAAAGCTTTCAGGATGATGAGGTTCCCACTTTCCAGCAGAGGCTTCGCGGTCCACCCGTCGGCGTCGGGCAGAAAGTCCAGAAAGCACTCATCTACGGCCAAAATCGTGCGGCACTCCCCGCACCGGCGCAGCAGCTTTTTCACCAGTTCGGGTGAGGCCAGCTGCCCCGTCGGGTTGTTCGGCTGGCAGAGGAACACCATGTCGATGCTCTCGTCCACGGCGTTCACGAGGGCGTCCGTCGGAGCGAAATCATTCGTTTCATCGAGGAAGAAGCGTTTCACTTCGCACCCCACCGTATCCAATGCAGAGGCGTACTCGGCAAAAGTCGGGGCTGTCACCAGCGCCTTATGGGGCTTTGCGGCCCAGACCAGCCGGAAGATGAGGTCTGCCGCGCCGTTGCCGCAGAGGATATGCTCCTGCGGCACACCCTCGGCCCGGCTCAGCGCCGCCCGCAGGGTGCGGCAGAGGGGGTCGGGGTAGCGGTCGGCCAGAGGCAGAGCGTCCCGGATGGCCTGCGCCACCCCTTCGGGCAGACCGAGTGGGCTGACGTTCGCCGAAAAATCCAGCGCGTCGCGGCCAAAGCGTTCGCGGTAGCCCATCCAGTCACCGCCGTGGACCAGTTGTTTCATCCCAAGAACCCCCGTATCGCACATCCAAACGCCAGCGCAAACCCGCTGGCTACATACATCATCCGATCTGCCCGCAGAATATCCTCCGGCTCGATGGGCCGCAGCGGGTCGCCGATGGTGGGCTTCGGATAATATTCCCCGAAATAATAGGCCGGCCCGGCCAGCTGGACGCCCAGCGCACCGGCGCAGGCGCTCTCAGTCTGGGCGCTGTTGGGGCTTGCGTGATTGCGGCGGTCCCGCCGCCAGATACGCCACGCGCCCTTGGCGTCATTGCGGGTGAACGCCGCCGCCATGATCCAGAGCAGCGCCGCCAGACGGCTCGGGATATAGTTTGCCACATCGTCCAGCTTTGCCGCCGCACGGCCAAAATAGAGATATTTTTCGTTTTTGTAGCCCAGCATACTGTCCATGGTGTTGATGGCCTTGTAGGTCAGGGCCAGCGGCGCACCGCCCAGCAGCATATAGAGCAGCGGCGCAATGACGCCGTCGCTGGCGTTCTCGGCCACCGTCTCCACCGCCGCTTTGGTCACGCCCTCGGCAGTCAAGGCTTCCGTGTCGCGGCCCACGATGCGGCTCACCGCCTTCCGGGCGGCGGGCAGGCTGCCTTTTTTCAGCTCGGCATAGACATTCGTGCTCTCCTGCATCAGCCCCTTCGCGGCCAGCGCCTGCCCGCACCAGAACATCTGCACGGCCAGCCCCAGCAGGGGGTGAAGCATCGCCGCGCCCCAGCAGACAAGGCCCGTGAACAGCAGCGTTCCTACCGGCAGGCAGAACGCCAGCACCGCGCCGCCCAGCAGCTCGCCCTGAGGCGTTTTGGGCAGGCGGGCGCGGAGGAATTTCTCCAGCCGGGAGATGGCTTTGCCCATGTACACCACCGGGTGGGGCAGCCATGCCGGGTCGCCGAAAATGGCATCCAGCTCGAAGCCTCCCAGCACAGCCCAGACGGTCATCATACGCCGGCCTCCGCGTCTTTCGTGTACTGCACGGTCTTCACGAGGCGGAGCTGGCGCTTCTCGGCCCAGTCGGCGGCATCCAGCACATAGCCGCCCGCGTTGGGGCCGCACCACGCATAATAACCGCGCCTGGGCAGGGCGTACCGCTCCATGGCCGCCATCTGGGTGCCGCCGTGGGCCAGGATGACCAGCAGCTCTTCGCCGTCGGCCAGCGCCTTGTCCACCAGAGCAGAGAAGGCATTGCAGATGCGGTTCGAGAAGTCGTCCTTCCGCTCACCGTCGGGGCATTTGCTCTCGCAGTTGGCCTGCACCCACGCCTGATAATCGGCGTCGTGCTCCATCTCGACGTAGTTTTTGCCCTCGAAGCTGCCGAAGCACATCTCCTGCAGGTCCTTCACGACCACGAGCTCTGCCTCCGGGAAGAGCACCCGGGCCGTCTGGGCCGTCCGCTGCAGCGGGGTGATATAGACCACCTTCGGGTCGATGTCGGCCCGGCGCAGCTGGCTCAGGCCCTCCGCCGAGAGCGGGATGTCGCGCTGGCCCTGATAGCGCTTCTGGGCGTTGTATTCGGTCAGGCCGTGACGCAGCAGATAGATCAACATTGGGGTAATTCTCCTTTCAATACCGTCGGGATGCCGCAGAACATCTGCACCACGCAGTCGGCGCGCTCTGCCAGCAGGCAGGCCAGCCGTCCGGCGGCCTCCCGCCCGGCGCGTTCCTCAGCATCCATCGGGACAACACCGCCGCCGACCTCGGTGGCGATGACAATATCATATTCCGCCAGCTCCCGGGCCAGCGTTTCGAGCTGCTCCGGGGTCTGAGTCTCGGCGGCGGCGTCCTGCACATCGGCGATGACGCTGCCCCGGAAGTTCCGCGCAAAGGTGCGCTTGCCGCTGTAGAGCGGCCCTGTGATGAACATCATTTACAGCACTCCTCCCCACTGGCTGACGGCCAGCGCCGCCAGCATCCACAGCTCGGCCCGCTGTAAAAACCACCCGGCCAGGTCGCCGGTGATGCCGCCAAACTGCTTTTTTGCCACGAAATAATAGCGCCACAGCGCCAGAAGCGCCGCCGCCGCCAGCCCGCCGCCGCCCAGCGCCGTCAGCGCCAGGATGAGCAGAGCCGACAGGCCGCAGAGGAAGCGGCAGACGGCCTGCTTGTCGGCCGCTGTGGCAAAAGTATGGGCGAGGCCGGTGTCTTTCGCCAGCGGGAACGCCGCCACGGCAAAGCCCGACAGCGCCCGCTCCAGCACCAGCGCCAGCGTCCAGCACAGGCCCGCCCGGGGTGTGAACCGCACACTGCCGCAGAGGCCGAAGTAGGCCACAAAGTAGCAGCACAGCCGGATGACAGCGAAGGCCCCACAGTGGGAGTCTTTCAGGATTTCAAGCTTTTTTTCGCGGTCGCCGTAGCTCGAGAGGGCGTCCGAAGTGTCGGCATAGCCGTCGAGATGGATGCCGCCGGTGATGGCCACCGGCACGAGGCAGAACGCCGCCGCCCGGGCCAGCTCCGGCAGGGGCAGGACGCCGCAGAGGCACCACAGCCCGCCGCACACCAGCCCGATGAGAGGGAAGGCGCACATGGCGTACCGCATATTTTTTTCGTTCCACTCGAACTGCGGCACCGGCAGGGCCGAAAACATCGCAAAGGCCACCGCGATGGTCTGCAAAACAGTCACAGCTTTTCTCCCCCTTTGTAGTACACCGGCAGGCCGCAGACCACCCGGCAGACATTGTCCGCCCGGGCGGCGAAAGCGTTGTTCACCTGCGCCAGCGCCAGCAGATACCGGTCGGTGTCGCCCGCGTAGTCGGCACCGCCGCTGAATACCTCGTTCGATACGACGATAAGGTTATCACACCCGGCGGCGAGGCGTTCCAGCCCGGCCAAAACGGCCTCGGCGGTGTGCTTTCCTGCCCCGCCGGGGCTGTAAAGCTCGTTGGCGACGAGGTTGCCGAGGTCTTCCAGCAGGACGGTCCCCCGGCCGGGCAGAGCCAGACGGTCGAGGTGGAGCGGGCATTCCAGCGTTTCGAACTGCTTTTGCGCCCGCATTTTCCGGTGCTTTTCCACCCGGGCGGCGCACTCGGCATCCCAGACCTGCATGGTGGCGAGGTAATAGCGGGGCAGGCCGGTCTTGAGCACAAGGCTCTCGGCGTAGGCGCTCTTGCCGCTGGCCGCGCCGCCGAGCACCAGCGTCAGCATCCCGCACCCCCCTGCGGCGTGTAGGCTTCGATGCCGCCCTCTTCAAAGGAATAACAGCCATCGTAGACGGCCAGCGCCATATCCCACAGCGGGATGGCGGCCACCGCGCCGGTGCCTTCGCCCAGATGCAGGCCCGCCGTGATGAGGGCTTTTTTGTTCAGAGCATCCAGCACCAGCTTTGCGGCCGGTTCAGTGGAGCAGTGGCTTGCAAAAACAGCCTTGGCCGCTGCCGGGCAGAACCGGACAGCGCAGAGCGCCGCCACACAGCTGATGAAACCGTCGGCCAGCACCGGCACACCTTCCAGCGCACCGCCGAGGAAGATACCGCAGAGCCCGGCAATATCGAAACCGCCCAGCTTTGCCAGCACGTCCAGTGCATCGGCAGAGTCGGGCTGATTTTTTGCGATGCCGCGATGGATGGCGTCGATCTTCCGGGCAAGCCCCTCGTCCGAAAGGCCCGCGCCCCGGCCCGTCATCACTTCGACGGGCTGGCCCAGCAGCACAGCGGCCACGGCGCTGGATGTCGTGGTGTTGCCGATGCCCATCTCACCGGTGGCCAGCAGGCCGACGCCCGCTTTCTTCTGCTCCTGCACCAGCCGGATGCCCCTGCCGATGGCCTCCACAGCTTCAGCCCTGCTCATAGCCGGGCCGAGGGTGAAGTCCGCTGTGCCGGGGGCGATGCGGCAGTCGAGGACGCCCGGGACCGGGTCGCCCGCGATGCCCATATCCACCGGCACCACCTCGCACCGGGCGGTCTGTGCCATCCGGCAGACGCTGGTGCGGCGGGCGGCAAGGTTCTCAGCCACGGCGCGGGTCACGCTGCTGTCGGTCTGGCTGACGCCCTGGGCCACCACACCGTTATCGGCGCAGAGCACCAGCACCGCCCGGCGGGAAATATCCAGCTTTGCGCTGCCGGTGAGGGCGGCGGCGTCCTCGATGGTCGTTTCCAATCCGCCCAGCCCGCCCAGCGGCTTTGCAAGGCTGGCCCAGTGGGCGTGCGCCGCTGCCCGGGCGGCTTCGTCCGGCGGCGTGATGGCCGCACAAAGGGCGGCGAGTTCTGTCTCAGTCATGGTCTCTCCTGTAATTTTCAGCCGCGGCGGCAAAGCGCTGCGGCAGGGGCGTACCCGCCCAGTACAAATGCGGGAAGCCCGCATAGAAATGCTCGTTTACAGATCCGCACCGCCACTCTGCGCCGCCCACCGGCTTTTTTGCCGCGAGAGCCACGCCGTTGGCGGTGGAATCCCAGTGGTGGAATTCGTGGATGGGAAAGCTCTCCCCGGCCCGGAAGAGCAGACTGTCCGAGTCTGCGCTCAGCGCGGCGTAGCCGAAGCGGACGAGACGTCCGGCATCTTTTGCTTCGCCCGGCAGAACGCCCACCATCGGCCAGCTCTGCCCCTCGGCGTCCGTGAGGCTCTGCCCCAGATAGAGGAAGCCCCCGCACTCGGCCGCCGTGGGCAGACCGGACTCGATTTTTCGCTTTATCTCGCGCAGAAGCGAGGTATTTTCACTCAATTCTCTTGCGTGAAGTTCCGGGTAGCCGCCGGGCAGATACAGCCCGCCGATGTTTTCCGGCAGAGCCGTGTCGCGGAGGGGGCTGAAAAAGACCACCTCTGCCCCGGCGTCCCGGAAGGCTTCCAGCGTCTCGGCGTAGGCGAAGCAGAACGCCTCGTCCTGCGCCACGGCGATGCGGACGCGGGCCGGAGGCGTCTCCGGCTGCACCGGCAGGACGGGCGGCTCCTTTTCGCAGAGGGCCAGCAGGCGGGGCCAGTCGATGTGCTCCTCCACCGCGTCGGCCAGAAGGGCCAGCTTCTGCTGTAAATTTTCCACTTCCGCTGCCGTGTAGAGGCCCAGATGGCGGGAACCGATGACGGCCTCCGGGAGTTTCGGCAGAAAGCCCAGCACCGGCAGACCTGTCTCTTCTTCCAGCATCGGGGCCAGCAGAGCGTGCATCCGTGCCGTGCAGTTGTTCAGCAGGATGCCTGCGATGTGACTGGGAGTGCGGAAGTTTACGAGCCCGTTCAACTCTGCAGCCAGCGTCAGGCTCTGACCTTTCGGCTCTGCCACCAGCAGTACCGGCAGACCCAGCGTGTCGGCCAAATGCCACGCACTGGCCCTGTCGCTGACGCCCCCGAGGCCGTCATAAAAGCCCATGGCTCCCTCGCACACCGCCGCACCGTGTCCGGCGGCACCCTTCGCGTAGAGGGTGCGCACCGTCTCGGGCTCAGAAAAAAAGAGGTCGAGGTTGCGGCTCTCCACCCCCAGCACGGCCCGGTGGAACATGGGGTCGATGTAGTCTGGCCCGCTCTTGAAGGCGCAGGGCGCACAGCCCCGCCGCTTCAGCGCCATGAGCAGAGCGCAGGTCATGGTGGTCTTGCCGCTGCCCGAGCGGGGCGCCGCCAGCAGAAACTGTATCATGTCATTCTCCTGTGATGAGGTAGATGGGGTTCTGGGCCATCATCAGATGCAGCCCTCCCATGGCCTTGGCCCGGCTGACGGCGATCTGGCTCACCTGCACGGTCCGGCCTTTGGCCGTCAGCGCGGCCACCGCCGCCGAAAGCGTCTCAAGGGCGATGGCCGATACGCAGATGCGGGCGTCGGGGTTCTTATCCAGCGCGGCATCCACGATGGCGGCAAGGCTGCCCTTGCTGCCGCCGATAAAGACAGCGTCCGGCGCGGGCAGGTCCGAAAGCGCGGCGGGGGCAAGCCCCTCCACGAGGACGAGGTTCCGGGTCCTGAATTTTTCGCGGTTGGCTTTGATGAGCGCACAGCCCTCCGGCCTGCACTCCACTGCGTAGACCCGGCCCCGGGGCGCGGCCAATGCCAGCTCCACGCTGACGCTGCCCGTCCCGGCCCCCACGTCCCACAGGATGTCTTCCGGGCGGACGGCCAGCTTCGCCAGCACAGCGGCCCGGACTTCCTGCTTGGTCATGGGAACGTCGCCCCGCTCGAAGGCTTCGTCCGGCAGGCCCGGAGCGCGGCGGGGCAGCACCTCCGCCGCCTCCACGAGAAGGACGCTCAGGCTGTTGAAGCGGCCTGCGGCCAGCTCTTTGACGCTGCCGCGGAAGATTTTCTCTTCCGGCGTGCCGAGGCACTGGCCCACAACAGCCTGCACGTCCCCGAAGCCCTCTGCCGCCAGCTGGGCGCAGAGGGTGGCGGGGTCTTCGCTGCCGCCGGTGAGGAAGAAGGTGGGTCTGCCCTGCATACACTCGGCCACCGGGTCACAGGTGCGGCCATGGGCCGAAACAAGGTTCCACCCCTGCCACGGACGGCCCAGCGCCGCCGCCAGCAGCTGGATGCTGGAAAGGCCGGGCAGCACCCGGGCGTGGACGCCGAGGTTCTCCAGCTTTTCCATCATGGCAGACGCGCCGGAGTAAAAGCCGGTGTCGCCGCTGTAGACCAGCACGGCGTTCTCTGCGCCGGAAGTCTGCAGCAGGTCTGCCACCTCGTCGGGGCGGTAGGCGGCGGCGCGGTTCTCGGTGCAGCCGGCAGGCAGAACTGCCAGCAGACGCCGTGCACCCAGGATGAGGTCGGCCTGCCGCAGTGCGGCCAGGCCCTGAAGGGTCAGGTTCTCCGGCTGGCCGGAGCCCATGCCGATGAGTGTCACGTTCATCTTATCATCTCCTTGCAGCGTTTCAACACCTCGGAAGCCGTCTCGCCCTGCTCGGGCGGGCGGCGGATGACCACCAGCTGCGCCCCGGCAGCAGAGGCGGCGGCGGCTTTTTCGTCGAAGCCTCCGGCTGCGCCGCCGTCCTTTGTGACGAGCCAGCGAATATGGAACTGCTCCATCATGGCCTGATTGAGGGCAAAGCTGAAGGGGCCCTGCATGGCGATGATGTTGCGGTGGGGGATATTCGCCGCCTCGCAGGCCGCGATGCTTTCCAGCGTGGGCAGGACGCGGGGGTAGAGCCGCTCGGGCGGGATGGCCGCAAACTGCGCCAGCTCCTTGGCCCCGGTGGCCAGCAGAAGATTTCCCTCTTCTGCAGCCAGCGCCTCGGCTGCCTGCTTTGCGCTCTCAAAGACGAGACAGTTTTCCGGCAGCGGACTGGCCGGGCGCAGCAGGCGGAGGTATCCTACCCCGGCCTTCTCTGCCGCTGCTTTGATGTTTTTGGTCGCCTCCACCGCGTAGGGGTGGGTGGCGTCGATGCAGAGGGCGGCATCCCCCAAGAGCGCGGCCATCTCATCGGGCAGGAGCCGCCCGCACCGGACGGTGACGCCGGGGGTGCTCCCCTGCTCTTCCTGTCCCAGCGGGGTAGCCACGCTGACGGTGACTTCGATGCCCAGCGCCGCCAGCTGGCGGGAAAGCTCCCGCCCCTCGGTGGTGCCGCTGAAAACGACGACGTTCATCGGCGGTACCCCCGCGGCGTGACCATCCGCCCGCTCAGCGCGCGAGTGGCGGCGCTGCCCACAAAGACGGTGGTGAACATATCTACCTCGGTGTCCCGGAGCTGGCTGAGAGGCAGGATGTGCTTTTCCTGCCCTTCCCGGCCGATGTTCCGCACAGAACCGCAGAGGGTGTCCGGGGCTTTGCCGTTCGCCAGCAGGACGTCCACGGCCCGGCGCAGATAGTCCGGGCGGCCCTTGGACGAGGGATTGTACAGCGCCAGTGCGAAATCGCCCTGAGCGGCGCAGACCAGCCGCTTTTCGATGACCTCCCACGGCGTGAGACGGTCCGACAGCGAGATGACGCAGAAATCGTGGGCCAGCGGCGCACCCAGCACCGCCCCGCCGCTGAGGGCGGCGGTCAGGCCGGGGACGACCTCCACATTGACGTCCGGGTACTCTTCGGCCAGCTCCAGCAGCGGGCTGGCCATGCCGTAGACCCCGGCGTCGCCGGAGCAGACTAGCGCCACGTCCCGACCCGCTCGGGCGGTGTCCAGCGCCCAGCGGCAGCGGTCGATCTCCCGGGTCATGCCGGTGGTGTAGCACTCCTTTTCCGGGTAGAGGGGGCGCACAAGGTCGATGTAGACCGTATAGCCGCACAACACCTCGGCCTGCTGCAAGGCGCTCTGCGCCTGCACGGTCAGAAACTGTCCGCCGCCGGGGCCAAGCCCCACGACGAACACGGTCTTTTTACTCTCACTCATTGCTCTGTCCTCCAATCGGGTGCAAAGGGGCGGACGGCCAGCGCCAGCGTCACGCCGCCGCCTGCCGTTTTGGGCAGAAGGAGCATCCCGCCCGAGGCTTTTACCGCCGAGCGCTCACAGACGTTGTCCACGCCGGTGACACTTGCCACAAAGGCCGACGGGGTGAACTGTCCCGGCACGGCCCGCAGTTCGTCGGCCGGATAGAACGTGATGGGCCAGCCGTGGACTTTGCAGAACTCTGCAAGCCCCGGCTCATCTTTTTTCAGGTCGATGCTGGCAGCTGCGCAGACCGCCGCCGGGCTGAGACCGGACGCGGCACAGAACGCTGCAAAGGCTTCTTCCAGCTGCTGGGCCGTCGTGCCGCGGCGGCACCCCACCCCCAGCACCCCGATGCGGGGGACGAGGTGGAGCGCCTCGCCCTGCGGCGTGAGGGTCAGGGCGAAGTCGGCGGCTTCGGGTGCGTCAGCCTTTTTCACTCCGGCGGGGGTCTCCCCCGCCACCGGCCACGGCGACCAGTACCGGACCGTCTGCCCGGCCAGCAGGGCGCCGCTGACGCGCTTGATGCGCTCCGGTTCAAGGACAGCGCAGTTCTGGGCCTTGGCCCAGAGGTCCACGGCGAAGAGACCGTTGACGTCGGTGGCCGTCGTAATGACCGGCACCGCGCCGCACGCTTTTGCCAGCGCCCGAGCCAGCGCGTTGGCACCGCCCAGATGGCCCGACAGGAGCGGCACGGCGAAGTTCCCGCCCTCGTCCACGGCCACCACCGCCGGGTCGGCGGCCTTGCTCCTGCAGTGGGGCGCGATGGCCCGCACCGCGATGCCCACAGCTCCTACAAAAATCAGGGCCTCATCCTGTGCAAAATGCTCCGCCGTCCAGCCTTTCAGGGTCACGTCTCCGCCGCAGCGGCTCACGCTGCCGGGCAGAGCTTCCGCCAGCCGATGGGCCAGCGCTTCGCCTTTTGCGGTGAAGGCCAGATATGCTCGGCTCACTGCCCGGCCTCCGTCCCCTGCCGGAACTCGGTGGTAAAGGCGGGGTCATAGAGCTTGCTGCGCTCGTAATTTTCGCCCAGAAAGTCGCCCACGACGATGAGGGCGGTCTTGGTGATGCCGTTTTTGCGGGTCTCCTCGGCCAGTGTGGAGACGGTGCAGCGCACCACCTTCTGCTCGGGCCAGGTGGCCTTATAGACCACAGCGGCAGGGGTATCGAGGCGGTAGCCGCCGCTCTCGAGAAGGGCCTGCTGGACTTTGTCCACCAGCCCGATGGAGAGGAAGATGACCATGGTAGCCCCGTGAGCGGCCAGCTTTTCCAGCTGCTCGGCCTCAGGGACAGGAGTGCGGCCCTCCATCCGGGTGATGATGACGGTCTGGCTCACATTGGGCAGGGTGTACTCGGCACAGAGTGCTGCCGCCGCGCCGCAGAAGCTGGACACGCCCGGGGTGTCGTCATAGGGGATGCCGTCGGCGTCCAGTGCGTCCATCTGCTCCCGGATGGCCCCGTAGAGGCAGGGGTCGCCGGTGTGGAGGCGGACCGTGGTTCCGCCGGCCTTTTCGGCGGCACGGATGGTGTCCAGCACCTGTTCCAGCGTCATCTCGGCGCTGTTATAGATGGCACAGCCGGACTTCGCCAGCCCCAGCAGGGCCGGGTTGACGAGACTGCCCGCGTAGATGATGCAGTCGGCATCGGCCAGCAGGGCTGCACCCCGCCGGGTGATGAGGTCGGGCGCGCCCGGCCCGGCTCCTACAAAATGGACCATATCTTACCCCTCCTTCACCAAAATCGTTGCGAAATAGTCCGCCGGCCGGGCCGGGTCATAATCGGCCAGGTCGGGCCAGACCTCCTCGTTCGGCAGACCGCAGTTACAGACCATCGCGCTCCGGCTCAGAAGCCCGGCGTCGGCCAGCGCGGCCAGCGTCTCGGGCAGCTGACGGCCCGATTTCATCAGCACTTTTGCGCCCGGTGCGGCCAGCACCTCAGCGGCGCAGCGCCCCGGGGCGATGGTCAGCGGCTGCTCCATGCCGCCCGTCAGGGACTGGCTCAGCCGGGCCGCAGCGGCGCAGAAGCTCGTCACGCCGGGGAGCATCACGGTCTTGCAGCCCTCGGCCTCCAAGATCTCCTGCAGGTAGCCGAAGGTGGCGTAGACGGACACGTCGCCGAGGTTGAGCATGGCGACATCCTGCCCGGCGTCGAGATATTCTTTCACGGCCCGGGCCGCCTCGATGTGGGCGGCTTTCTGCACCGCCGGGTCAAGGCTCATGGCGAAGCGCAGCGGCAGGATGGTCTTGCCGCTCAGCTCCACCGCACCTTTTGCGATGTCCAGCGCCAGCATCCCGCCCTTCGGGGTCTGGGGCGCAGCGATGACCGGACATTTTTCGAGGCGGCGGACAGCCTGCAGGGTCATGAGCTCCGGGTCGCCCGGGCCGACGCTGACGCCGTAAAAAGTGCCTATCCGTTTTTCCATTCGTCCAGCAGCTCCTTTGCAGTTCTGGTCTGGCCCAGCGGGCCATATTGATTCGAGAAGAGCACCGCGCCCACCCGGAACGCCCCGGCGGCGCGGCGGTCGATGTGGAGCTGGATGGCGTCCAGCAGACTGGACAGCACCGGCTCTCTCATCTCTGCTCCGTCTAAGATCTCCATGCAGGCGTCGGTGGTGGCCGCGTTCATCAGGGCCGCGCAGACGTCCTGGGACGCGCCGCAGAGGGCGGCGTGGGCGCAGAGCAGCTCGGTGCGGCAGTCGGCTGTGCGGGAGTGGGTGTTCATGACGCCGCCCGCCAGTTTGACCAGCTTGCCGATGTGGCCCACCAGCACCACCTCTTCGAAGTGGGATGCCGCCGCCATATCCATCGTATCCCCGATGAAGTTCGAGGTCTTGACTACGGGGATATTCTTTAGGGCGGGCATTTTCTCGTGGAGATAGTCGAGGCCGTAGTTGCCCGGGGCGAGGATGAGCCGCCGGGGGCTTCCGGCCCGAAGCGCCGCCTGCCCCATTTCCAGCTGGATGGTGTCGAGGATGGCCTGCTGGCTCATGGGCTCGACGATGCCGCTGGTGCCGAGGACGCTGAGGCCCCCTTCCACGCCCATGTGGGGGTTGAAGGTGCGCTTCGCCGTCTCAGCCCCGCCCTCGATGGAGATGGTGACGTCAAAGCCGCCCGCGTACCCGGCAGATTCGGCCTCTTTTTCCAGCGCTTCCTTTATCATGGCCCGGGGGACGTGGTTGATGGCAGCTTCGCCCACGGACTGGTCGAGACCGGGCTTTGTTACCCGGCCCACGCCCTCACCGCCGTGGATGCGCACCTCGCCGGACAGCTCGGGCCGGAGGGCGACACTGGCGATGACCGGCAGACCGGTGGTCACGTCCACATCATCGCCGCCGTCCTTCCGGATGGCGCACTCGGCCCCCTCGCCGGACAGGCGGCAGAAGATAGGCTCTACCTCCACCACGATGCCCTTCGGGGTGCGGAGGGCCACCGTCTCGGGGGTGCGGCCGGTGAGCAGCAACCGTGCCGCGCCCGCCGCGCCCAGCGCCGCACAGGTGCCGGTGGTATAGCCGCAGCGCAGGAGCTTCTGGCCGCTGCGGACGTAGTGCTCAAAGAGCGGGCGCTTTTCCTCCGGCGCTTTTTCTTCGCCGTAGAGGAATGCGTACTGCTCATCGGTCAGAGCATAAATTTTGCAGATGTTTTCCCGGGCAAAGGCCTTTTCCGGTGTCATGACGTCCGAGACGCCCGCCGCCGAGACGCAGACGACCTTGTCGGAAACTTTCTGCGCCAGCTCCAGCTCGTGGAGGCTCAGGATGACGGCCATCTTCTTGTCCCGGGCGAGGCTTTTCAGGATGGCCAGCAATTCGGCCTTGCCCTTGATGTCGAGGAAAGACGTAGGCTCGTCCAATAATATCAGCTCCGGCTGCTGGCAGATGGCCCGAGCCAGCAGGACGCGCTGGCGCTGGCCGTCGCTGATGCGGTTGAAGTCCCGGCCCGCCAGCGCCTCGGCCCCCACGAGGGCCAGCGCGGCATGGACCTGGCGCTTATCTTCTGCCGAGAGGACACCCAGCCGCCCCGTGTAGGGGTAGCGCCCGGCGGACGCCATCTCGAAGCAGGTGGTCAGCTCGGTGCGGCGGGTGTGGGGCACCATCAGGGCCATTTTGCGGGCGCGCTCCGGGCCGGAGTAGTCCGCGAGATTTTTGCCGTCCAGCAGCACAGCGCCCCCCTGGGGGGCCAGCTGCGCTGCCAGCGTCTTGAGCAGGGTGGATTTGCCCGCGCCGTTGGGGCCGATGAGGGTGAGGATGGTCCCCTTCCCGACGCCGAGTCCGATGTGCTCCATCAGGGGCGTTTTGCCGTAGCCGATGGCAAGGTCCTCGGCGCGGCAGTAGAATTTCGAATCGCTCATTCCCGGCCCTCCTGTGTCTGGCGGCGCACCAGCAGCCAGATGACCACCGGCGCACCGAAAACCGCCGTCACCGAGCTGATGGACAGCTCAGTGGGCGCGAACAGGCTGCGGGCGATGAGGTCGCAGAGCAGGCAGAACGCTGCCCCGCCCAGACAGCAGCCCGGCAGGACATAAAGGGGCTTTGCGCTGCCCAGCAGGTTCTTGACCAGATGCGGCACCGCGATGCCCACAAAGGAGATGGGGCCTGCAAAGGCCGTCACGCAGGCGGAAAGCAGGCTGGAAAGCAACACGAGGGCCGTCGAGAAGGCCCGCACCGGTACGCCGACGCTCCTGGCGTAGCTCTCGCCCATCTGGTAGGCCGCCATGGGCTTCGAGAGCAGGAACGCCGCCGCCAGCGCGGGCAGCACCACGCAGGCCGCTGCACCCACGTTGGCCCAGGTCATGCCGGAAAAGCTGCCCATCGACCAGTTGTGGAGATTGACGATGTTGGAGTCCTGAGCGAAAGTCACCACGATGTCGGTGACAGCCGAGCAGATATAACCGATCATGATGCCGCAGATGACGAGGATGCTCATCCGCGGCACCCGCCGAGCCACCACCAGCACAAAGGCCATAGCCGCCATCGAGCCTGCAAAGGCGGCGATGATGAGGGTGGCCGAGCCGGTGAGCAGCCCCTGCTGTAAAAACACCACCATCGTCAGGGCCACTGCCAGCTTTGCGCCGCTGGACACGCCCATGACGAAGGGGCCGGCGATGGGGTTGGCGAAGAAGGTCTGCAGGAGGTAGCCTGCAGCCGAGAGGGCCGCGCCCAGCAGCACGACCATGACCGCCCGGGGCAGACGGAGCTGGAGCACGATGCCCACGGCCAGCGCATCTTCGCCCCGGCCCAGCAGAGCCGCCGCCACCGCGCCGGGCGTCAGGGACACACTGCCCCAGAACAGGTTGAGTGCAAACAGCACCGCGACCCCCGCCGTGAGGGCGAGGTACGCGAGGCTGAGGCGGCGGGTGTTGGTCATGACAAAGCTCCTTTTATACGATGCGCTGCAAGAAACGGAGGGACGCCGGGTCGGGCGAGCCCTCGGTGAAGACGAGGTTCATATCCGAGATGAGGTCGGCCAGCTCCATGCTCTGCTGGAAGAGGCTCTGGGCCGTACACCAGCAGTCGCCGGACTGGACGGCCTTGAAATCCGCCAGCATCGGGCATTTTTCGATGAGCTGGTCACGGGTCTCCATCACGCCCTCGATGGTACTGTTGTAGATGAGGACGTCGGCGTCTTTGGCCCGGGCATAGAAGGTCTCCAGCGGCAGTTTGATGGTGGACTGGGCCGACGTCTCCCCCTCGAGGTCGTCGAAGATGTAGACGCCGCCGGCCATCCCCACCATCTGGGCCACATAGTCGCTGGTGCGGCGGACGGTGATGAGGTTATTCGTGGTGATGGAGAAGAAGGCCACAGTCTTGCCCGTGTTCTCCTGCTCGAGGATGGGGGCCACCTGCTCGACCTTCTGGCGAAAGACCTCTTCCGCCATCTCAGTCTTATTCAGCAGGATGCCGTAGAGCTTGAGCCACTCCATCCGGGCCAGCGGGCCGCTCTCGTAGCTCGAGCGCTCCACGAGGACCGGCACGCCGAACTTTTCCAGCTGCTCCTTGACCTCGGGGTCGTGGAGCACCATGGTGTTCTCGATGGCGAGGGTGCAGCCGGCGGCAAGGATGCGCTCATAGTCCGGGGCGCTGTACTTGCCCGCATAGGCGATGCGGCCCTCCTGCATGGCCTGTTTGGCCTCTTCCACATACCAGCCCTCGACCTTCGTGCCGGAGAGGGCGATGCTGTCCAGGGCGTCCAGATGGACGAAGAGGTCCATCACCGAGGTGGAGACGAGATAAATATGATCCAGCGGCTGGCGCAGCAGAACGACGTCCTCGGGCAGATCGTCCACCTCGGCGGCCCCCTCGGGGACGACGAGGAACCGCCCGGCGTCCGGGATGTCGATCATCACATAGCCGCCCTCATAGCAGTCGGCGGAAAACTGGGCGGCATAGTCCAGCGGATAGCTGTGGTCGAACACGAGGGATGCTGTATTGGCCGGGGCGGTCTTGTGCTGCCCGCAGCCCGCAAGGGTGAGGGCGGCGGCAGGCAGGGCTTTCAGGAAATTGCGGCGTTTCATCGTTACTTTGCCTCGATCAGGGATGCAGAGGCGAAGGTCAGCGTATACTCGATCTCATGCGGGGTGCTCATGGCGACGGTATCGCCCACCACATCCAGCGGGGTGTCGAGAGCAGTAACGGGGATCTCGAAGGTAGAGTTGCCCTCGGTGTTGGTGGGCAGATACTTTTCGCCATCCACCAGCATATAGTCGTAGTTGGGGCTGGACCAGACGATGGTGGCGGTCATCCTGCCGTCGGCCACGGTCAGGGCCGCAGGGCTTTCCACGGTGGCGCGGCCAGAGCCGCCCTCGAGGGTCACGTCACAGGTGTAGGTGCCGTCGGCAGGTGCTTCCGCCGCAGCAGGCTGGGCGTTGGCGACACGGACGGTATGGTCGTACCACTTGCCCTTGGTGCCGAGGATGGCCAGCTGGAAGTCCTCGTCCAGAGCCTCCACCGGGATGTCGAAGCCGTAGACCTCATCGGACAGGCCGTCGGAGTAGGTGACGGTGTCGGTGGTGGGCTGGAGCCAGTCGCCCTCGTGGGCCTCGGCATCAGCGGCCATGCCGACGTAGAGGTTGACGATCTTCTTGGAGGCGAGGCTGACGTGGAAGGTCATCTGACCGTCCTTCACAGTCAGGGTCCCCTTGCCGTCATTGGCCTCGTTGGCATGGAACATGGAGCTGTCGGTGTCAAAGTCGGCGGTGTAGACGCCGTCGGGCAGAGCAGCCTCTGCCGCCGGTTCGGAAGCTGCCTCGCTCACGGCGGAGGAAGCCGCAGCCTCGGAGGAAGCGGCAGAGCTGGCCGGGGTGCCGGATGCGCCGCAGCCGGTGAGAGAACCAGCCAGCACAGCGCCGGCCAGCAAAAGAGCAAATTTATGGTTCAGTTTCATGATGATATACCTCGAAGTATCTATTTTACAGAAAAGATTATAACACGCAATGGCCCGAATTCAAAGCAGGCCGAAAAAGAAATTGCCCGAAAAGGCACTCCTTTCCGGGCAATCATAAACTTATGCTCAGCCGTTCAGGGAATCGACAGCGGCCTTGGTGTGTGCGACGTAGAGCTGCTGGATGTCAGCGACCTCGCCCAGACCGGCGATCTGGCAATCGACAGAGTCGAATTCGCCGGAGGCCTCGAACTGGCTCTTCCAGGAATCCTCGTCGTCGCCAGCCATATCGTTGTTGGCGTGGTCACCTGCAACGACCATCAGGGGACGCAGGACGACCTTGGTGTAACCGGCGGCCTTGACAGCCTCGATGACGTTCTCGCAGGCAGTCTCCTCAGGCTCGCCCTCGACGGTGCCGATGAAGACATTCTTGTAGCCCAGAGCGTTCATCTGAGACTGCATCTGGGTGTAGCTCACCTTTGCGGTGTGAGAGGTGCCGTGGCCCATGAAGACGAAAGCGGTGCCGTCCTCAGCAGCGGCGTCCAGACTGTCGAAACCGGCGGTCTTGACGGCCTCGGCGGTGATGGCCTTGGCGACAGCTTCCTTGTCGGCGTTGATGACGGTGGCATCGCTGCCCACCTCGCCCAGCAGAGGCTCGGCGATGGCGACGGACTCGAACTTATCGCGGTAGCTGTCCACCATCTCCATCATCTCGTCGTACTCAGCGCCATGCATCAGATGGGTGGGCTGGACGACCAGATTCTTCACGCCGTTGGCAACAGCGCGCTCCATGGCCTGCTCCATGTTGTCGATCTTTTCGCCGTCACGAGCCTGAACATGGTTGATGATGATCTGTGCGGTGAAGGCACGGCGGACAGACCAGTCGGGATATGCGGCCTGGATGGCGTCCTCGATGCCCTTGATGTCCGCTGCGCGGCTGTCGTTGAACGAGGTGCCGAAGCTGACGACCAGGATCTCGTTGTCGCCGATGTTGTCCTCATTGCGGGCGTCGTCCTTGGAGGCATCGCCGGTGTCGCGGCCAAAGTAATCGGGGTCAGCCTCCTCGCCCTCGACCATCTCCTTCTGAGCGTCGGTCAGGGCGTCCCATGCGGCCTTGGCGGCCTCGCACTGGGCGTCGGTGTTCTCGTTGCGCTCCTGCACATAGATGGCGTCGATGAGGTCTGCCACATTCTTTGCTGCCATTTCATCAGCCTCCTCGCTGCTCACCTCGCTGGCGGCAGCAGAGCTTGCGGCGGTGCTGCCGGCGGCAGTGGAAGAAGATGCACCGCAGCCGGTGAGCACACCGGCACACAGAGCCAGTGCGGCGGCAGCGGCGGTGACGCGCTGCCAGTTCTTGTTGGTTGCCTTACGCATTGTTTGAGTCCTTTCTGTTGTGTGGAATGTACTTTTCCGATAGAAAGGGTACGAAACGGGGGGCCAGCTCAAACGAAAAAAGAGCCTTTTCACCGCGCGGAAGGCACAGCAAAAAGACCCTTTGAACTTTCGGGCTTTTTGGTACGACCAATTCCTCGTGATCCGGAGCCGGACGCTCCTGTACCAACAGCGGGCAGGTTTCCTGACTGAAAGCTCACCGCCCGCTGCCGCCTTCCCAGAGGCAAAGCCTCCAGTGACCGGCGCTGAGCGCCAAGGCAGCGGACTCCCTTATCACAGTGACGAGATCGCGCGGGACTCGCACCCGCTTCCCTTTTACCCTCCCGGCCGGGGACGAAGCCCCGACGGCAGGCACCTGCTGTTTTCTATTCAGACGAGGTGAAGTATACCACACTCCGCCCTAAAATGCAATATCTCAGCCCTCCTGCGGCACGGTCCAGACCATGCCCAGCGCTTCGAGCTTTGCGATGCGCTCTGCCGTCAGCTTTTTCTCGGCACAGGCGTAGTTTTCGCGCATCCGGCGGACCCAGTCGCCGAGGCAGAAGCCGTCTTTGGTCTTATAGTTCACCGGCACCAGCAGATTGCCGTGGGCGGCGCAGTACTCTTCGGCGCGGCGGAACGCCCCGGCCCACTTGGCCTCCCGGGCGTCCCACTGCATCCCGATGGCATCCAGCAGAGCGATATGCTCCGGCGTCACCTGGAACGAGCCGGGCCGGGCCTTGCGGGCAGCGCGGAGGTTCGAGATCCAGACGCCCAGACGGAAGCCGTTCTCGTCTACGTATCCGGCAGGCACGAGGAGACTGCCCTTCTTCTCGGCGTAGAGCCTGGCGCTCTGGTAGTTGTCCAGCCAGTTCTGCTCCCGCACGCTGCACGCGGGCGGCACCGGGGCGCTGAGGCGTCGGCCTTTTTCGCCCTTGAACAGCTCTTTCAGGGCCGCGCGGCGCTCGGCGGAGAGCTTTTTGCCCTCCCGCAGCATCTGCTTCTGACGGGACAGCCAGCTGCCCAGCCAGATGCCGTCCTCCGTCCGGTACTGGGCCGGAACGGCCAGACTGCCGTGCTCCTTTTTGTATTCCACGGCCAGCTCGTAGCGGTGCTGCCACGAGTCGGTCTTTTCCCAGTTCATGCCCAGCTCGTCCAGCAGAGCTTTCCGCTCCAGCGTCACCCGGGCGCTGCTGCGCTCGGGGTTCTGCCATGCGTACCGCTGGCGGGACACCCACTTGCCCAGCAGGATGCCGTCTTCGTCGGTGTACTCGGTGGGGACGTCGAGGTTCCCGTGGGCGGCGTGGTACTTCACAGCGGCCTCGTAGGCGGTCTGCCACTTGCGGTCGTTCCGGTTCGTCCAGTCCACTCCCAGCGCTTCCAGCTTTTCGATTTGGGCGTCGGTCAGCATCCCCTCTTTATAAGCAGCACGCTGACTGCCCAGCCAGACGCCCAGCGCCATGCCGTCCGGCGTGACATACTTGACGGGAATTTCCAGCGTGTGATTTTCCAGATAATACTGGACGGCGGCGGCATAGCTCTTCTCCCAGAGGATGCTGCCGGTGTCCCACACCATGCCCAGTGCCTCGAGGCGCTCGACGCGGTCTGACGGCAGGTTCCCGCCCAGATAGCGCTGGCGGTTATAGACGATCCACTCGCCCAGCGCAAAGCCGTCCTTATCCTTATAATGGACCGGCACCAGCAGGTCGCTGTGGCTGTCGCGGTACCGCCGGGCCGAAGCACAGCCGTTCTCCCACGCCAGCTCGAGCCGCTTTTGCCAGTTCATGCCGATTTTGTCCAGCCGGGCGGCCTGCGCGGCGGTGAGGCGTCCCTTTTTCTTTCCGGCCCGGACAAGGCGCTGGTTTTCCAGCCAGCGGCCCACGGCCACGCCCCCGAAGCTGTAGGAGCGAGGCACGTCCAGCGTCTTTCCCTCTGCCGTCATCTGCTTTGCGGCGGCATAATAGCGCTCCCAGTCGGAGTCCAGCGCGCGGCGGAGCTGCCGGTAAGCCCGGCGGCAGGCAGAAAGGGGCTCTTCCAGCGGGAAGGCTTCTGTCCCCGCCGCGCTGCACTCCTTCCGCAGCTGCTGCACACAGGTCAGCGCCTCAAAGGCCGCGCTCAGCTCTGCCACCGGCACACTGCCGCAGGCTGCAAGGGCGCGGGCCAGCATCTGCCGGTATGCGGTCGGTTCAGCGCTGCGGCGCACCAGCACCACGCCCGAGATCCCGGCCAGAGGAGCCTGCACCGCCGGGCCGTTGGCACAGACCAGCAGCCGGAGGGTGGCCGCTTCATCGGCCGCAAAGCCTTCTGCATCCTTATAAATATGTGTTCCTGCACCAAACAGCTTCTCGGCCTGCTCTGCGGTCTGCGCCGCCGCTGCATCATCCTCGCAGAGGACGAGGCAGCGCCCGGCAGCATCCGGGAGCCACTGCGCCAGCAGCTGTTCCACCGGCGGAAGCTTCTCTACGGCGAGGCTCAGAGCCTGATATTTCTCGGCGTTTGGGTCAGGGCAGCCCGGCAGATGGAGGTTCTTCACCTCAGCACGGAGGCGGGCCATCGCATCTTCCAGCGGCCAGAGCAGGGCCGTATAGGAGGCCGGCATGGGCAGCAGGCCCTCGGTCATCGCCCCGCCCAGCGCCAGCGGCTCCACGATGGCGTCGGCCAGCATCTCCTCGGCAGCGCGGCAGCTGTCGCCCGGGGCGTCCGGCTCCCCCAGAGCCAGCAGCTTTGCCCCCGGGCAGAGGCGGAACAGAGGCTGGACGCAGTCGGTCCAGTCCTTTGCGCTCATCTCCCTCCAGCCGTCCAGCACCAGCAGGCCGGGCCGGAACTCAGCCAGCGCCACCCAGCCCAGCGCATTCTGCACGGACAGCTGCTCGCAGCTCATCAGCCGCACCCGGCCGCCCAGCGTCCGGCCCAGCCGCTTTGTCAGGGCGCGGCGCAGTTCCAGACGGGCAGCGCAGGACACCACCCAGAGCACGCGCATCTCGGGGTGGGCGTCCAGCAGCTCCCACACGATGCAGCCTTTGCCCGTACCCGCCGGACGCACCAGCGCAGCACAATTTTTCTGCTGCAGTCCAGCCTCCGCTGCACGGCAGGCTGTTTTATTTGAATCATCTACCAAAATCGACATATCTTATCCTTTCTGCCCCTTCCGAGGGTTCAGAAATTCGCTTTTTCTGCAAAAAAGAAACGCGCCTGCGCAAAGCTGGCTTTCCTGCCTGCGCTGCGCCTGCGTTTTTCTGCAAAAATGTTACTTTCATGCTCTATTTTTATCATAAAAGTTTATTTCTTGTCAAGATGATTTGCACAGATTTTTCCAAATAATTTTACATTCCCTTTTCCCGGAAATTCCGGGACCGTTCCCTGCTGCCCGTTGACGGCGGGGACAGTTGGTGGTAGACTTTTTTCATCGGCTCCCCTATTGGCGGGAGACTTCCCTATTTATGATATGTGAGGTAATCGATATGAACATCATCAGCACCGAAAAAGCTCCCGGCGCCATCGGCCCCTACTCTCAGGGCTACACCGTGGGCGGTCTCGTCTTCACCTCCGGCCAGATCCCGGTAGACCCCGCCACCGGCGCAGTCGCCGAGGGCATCGCCGCACAGGCTGACCAGAGCTGCCGCAATGTGGGCGCTATCCTCGAAGCTGCCGGCGTGGGCTTTGACAAGGTGGTCAAGACTACCTGCTTCCTGGCCGACATCGCCGACTTTGCCGCTTTCAACGAGGTGTACGCCAAGTATTTCACCTCCAAGCCCGCCCGCAGCTGCGTGGCCGTGAAAGACCTGCCCAAGGGCGTGCTCTGTGAGATCGAAGCCATCGCTGAGGCCTAAGCCGCCTTTTCAGCACAAAGAGGGGCCGTCTGCACTCCATTCCGGGTGCGGACGGCCCCTTTTGTCTGTCTTCGATTCCAGTTTTTCATGCTGGTTAACTTTCCCAGCCGAAGAAATTGACTTCGTTTTTCGCTTTTGTTACAATAGAATCGAACTGTTGTAAAAGATTTCCGGTCAAATTTGAAAGAGAGGTCCCTGCCCATGTCCAATTCCCGTGTTGAAAGCCACAGCCGCGCCGAATTGCGCAACAAGATCATCAGCGCAGCCACCCTGCTCGAGATCCTGTTGTCCGGCCTCGTCCTCATCGGCCTGCTGCTGTCGATGGTGCCGCTGCTGCAGTGGATGCCCGGCCTGCTGTTCGACGGCAACGACGTCGAGGTGAGCATCTTCTTACAGCGGGCGCTGGACATCGTCATCGGCATCGAGTTCATCAAGATGCTGGCCAAGCACAGCCCCGGTTCCAGCCTCGAAGTGCTGCTCTACGCCATCGCCCGCCACATGGTGGTGGGGCACGAATCCGCCATGGAGAACCTGCTGAGCGTGAGCGCCATCGCCCTCATCTTCATCGTGCGGAGGTTCTTCTTCGTGCCGGCCTTCGGCGCTCATCTGCCCGACGGCCACCCCGCACCCGACCTTTCCCCCAGCCAGAGCGGCATCCCGTCAGAGGAATTCGCCGCCCGGCTGCGCAAGCACCTGCATCATGACGATACCAACACGGAGCTTGAAGTCGCCATCGAAGACCCCAAGTACGAGGACAACACCGACACGCTGCTGGAAGCAGACCCGAAATGAGCCTAACAAGTAAAATGCCCCGCAGGACGCTCGTCGAGAGCTGCCTGCGGGGCATTTTTTATGCTTAGTTGCTCTTGTGCTTCTGGCCGAAACGGTACTCCTTGCCGTCCCGGATGCGCTGGATGTTGGAACGGTGCATCCAGATGACCATGCCGCCCATGATGGCAGCGCCGACGGTGCAGACCACCACGTCCTGAGTCGGCAGGCCGCGCATGAGGCTGTACACCAGCGTCAGGACCGGGTAGGCCGCGGCCATGGTGATGCTGCCCAGCGACACCATGCCGGTGGGGACCAAGCAGACGAGGAAGATGAGTGCCAGCACCGGCAGCAGCACCGGCTGAACTGCCAGAATGGCACCGGCAGCCACCAGCACACCCTTGCCGCCCTTGAAGCCGAAGTAGATGGGCTTGGAGTGGCCCACCACGGCGAGGATGGCGGCGAGGTAGACGCCCAGATAGGGCGAGACGGCAGCATCGGCGGGCAGATGGCCGAACAGCCACCGGCCAAGGCAGACGGCCACGACGCCCTTGAGCACATCGCCCACCGCCGTGAGGGCAGCGGCCTTCTTGCCGAAGGTGCGCAGCATGTTGGTCATACCGGCAGCGCCCGAGCCGTGGGTGCGGACGTCGTCATGGTACAGATACTTGCTGACGAGGATGCCGGTGTCCACGCTGCCCAGCAGATAGGCTTCGGCAGCGACCGCCAGCACAATGAGAAATGCGGTCATAGAACCAGTCTCCCTTCCTTATACGTCCTTCGCGCCCACTTCGCCGGAGCCGCGCTCACGCACGACAAGGCGGATGGGGGTGTGCTCCAGACCAAAGTTCTCGCGGATCTGGTTGATGATATACCGCTGATAGCTGAAGTGGAACAGGTGCTTTGCGTTGACGAAGGCCACGAACGTCGGCGGACGGGTGGAAGCCTGGGTCAGGTAGAAGATCTTCAGGCGGCGGCCCTTGTCGCTGGGCGGCTGCATCCGAGCGGTGGCACGGGCCAGCATCTCATTCAGCACACCGGTGGGCACGCGGGCACCGTTCTGGCTGTCCACATCGCGGATGAGCTGCATCAGCTTGTTGACGTTGTAGCCGGTCTGGGCCGAGATGAAGATGATAGGAGCGTAGCCCATGAAGCTGAAGCACTCGGCATAGCCCCGGCGCTGCAGTTCCATGGTGTTGGTCTCCTTGCCCTCCACGGCGTCCCACTTGTTGACGACGATGATGCAGGCCTTGCCCTGATCGTGGGCGTAACCGGCCACCTTGCTGTCCTGCTCGGTGAAGCCGACGGTGGCGTCCACGAGGATGAGGGCCACGCGGCTGCGCTCGACGGCGGCCAGTGCGCGGACGACCATGTAGCGCTCGAGGCCGTCGGTGATGTTGCTGCGCTTGCGCAGACCGGCGGTATCGGTGAAGATGAACTTGCCGTAAGCGTTGTCCACGGGGGTGTCGATGGCGTCGCGGGTGGTGCCGGCCTCGTTGGCCACGATCATGCGGTTCTCACCGAGGATGCGGTTGGTCAGGCTGGACTTGCCCACGTTGGGGCGGCCGATGATAGCGACGGGGATGCGGTCTTCCTCCACGACGGTCTCGCTGAAATCGAGGTGGGCGCAGACGGCGTCCAGCAGGTCGCCGGTGCCGTGGCCGTGGACGGACGAGATGGGCATGACTTCGTCGAAGCCGAGGTTATAGAACTCGTAGAGCTCCATGGGGGTCTCGCCCACGTTGTCGCATTTGTTGACGGCGAGGATGATGGGCTTGTGGCTGCGGCGCAGCATATGGGCCACGTCCTCGTCGGCGGCGGTCAGGCCGTTGCGCACGTCCACCACCATGATGATGCAGTCGGCGGTGTCGATGGCGATCTGGGCCTGCTCGCGCATGTGGGCCAGAATGCCCTCGGTTGCCTTGGGCTCAATGCCGCCGGTATCCACCAGCAGGAACTCGTGGCCGCTCCACTCGCAGTTGGCGAAGATGCGGTCGCGGGTGATGCCCGGGGTATCCTCCACGATGGCCAGACGCTGGCCGCAGAGCTTATTGAACAGGGTGGACTTGCCCACGTTGGGGCGGCCCACCACAGCAACGATCGGTTTGCTCATAGGGGGTTCCTCCTTTCACAAAAGGGGTAAAATTACGGTCTTCTCCGGCGGGCGATATGCAGGCCGCTGCGCAGCAGGGCCTTGGCCTCGTCGCCGCCGCTGGTGGGCAGGACTTCCACCTTCACGCCGAGCCGCTGGCCCAGCTGCTCGATGGTCATATCATCGAGGAAGGTGTCCTTCTCCTCCCGCAGCATCACGGCAGGCACGCCCAGCGTGCCGCTGGACAGCCGGCCCTCGCACTGAGCGATGATGTCGGTCGCCGTGACGAGGCCCGCCACGCCGACGTTGCCGCCGAAGAAGTTGTTTTTGATGGGATGCACTTTTACTTCTATCATGGGGTACTGGCGGCGCAGCTCGTCCATCATCTCGGTGATGAGGGGCGCGGCCATGGTGCCGGTGACGACATCCATCTTTTTGGTGCCATAGATGCGGTGGGGCTTTTCCAGCTCGGCCAGAAATTCCTCCCGGAAGAGGCTCATCATGCCCACGCCGTTTTCCAGCTGGTCGTAGTCCTCATAGAACTCCGGCTCCGGGATGGGGCGGCCGGCCTTGAGGTACCACTCATCGCTGGGGTAGATGATGCGCTTGCCGTGGCGGCGCTTGCACTCGTCGCCGAACTCTTCCATGATGTCGATGACGGCGGCGCTGGTCTCAGCGTCGTAGGGCGTCTGCTTGAAGAGGTTCTGGCGGTAATCCGTCACGCCGCAGGGGACTGCCGCCACGCTCTGCACCATCGGGGTCAGCTCCAGCAGGTCGGTGAGGGTGCGGCGGAGCTCGTCGCCGTCGTTGATGCCCCGGCAGAGCACCAGCTGGCAGTTGACGGCGATGCCGCCCTCCACCAGGCGGGGCAGGTACTTCAGCACCTCGCCGCCCCGTTTATTCGCCAGCATCCGCACGCGGAGCTGGGGATTGGTGGTGTGGACCGAGATGTTGATGGGCGAGATATGCATCTTGATGATGCGGTCGATCTCGTGGTCCTGCATGTTGGTCATGGTGATATAGTTGCCGAACAAAAAGGACAGGCGCTCGTCGTCGTCCTTGAAATAGAGGCTCTCACGCATTCCCGGGGGCAGCTGGTCAATGAAGCAGAACATGCAGTGGTTGGAGCAGGAGTGCTTCTGGTCGCCCAGATAGGTGGAGAAGTCGCAGCCGAAGGGGCCGCGCTCTTCCCGCCGGACGTCCCACTCCCGGATGCCGTCCGCCACTCTCGCTTTGAGGTGGAAGCTCTTGCTGTCGGTATAAAAATCATAGTCCAGCGTGTCGTTCAGCTCGTTGCCGTCCACGCTCAGCAGCTCGTCGCCGCCAGCGAGGCCGAGGGCTTCCGCCTCGCTGCCCGCGTCCACGCGGTCGATCCTGATGGCCATGCTTTCACCTCACAATTTCGTTTTCAAGACAAAGCAAGAAGGGGAAGGCATTGCGCCCTCCCCTTCTGTACATAACACCAATGTGCCACCAATTCTGCGCAAATTAGCCCTTCTTGATGACTTCCTCGCCCTTGTAGTAACCGCAGTTGCCACATGCCTGGTGGGGGAGCTTCAGAGAGCCGCAGTTGCTGCACTTGACCAGTGCGGGGGCCTCCAGCTTCCAAACATTGCTGCGACGCTTGTCGCGGCGGGCCTTGGAAAGATGTCTCTTAGGTACTGCCATATTTTTGCACCTCCTTGATGGGTTTCTCAGTTCAGCAGTGATTTGAGGATCGCGAGCCTTGCGTCAGCGGGAGCAGTCTCCTCTTCCTCTGGCGGGCAGACACACTCTGCCTTCTTCTTGCCGCAGCGAGGGCATAACCCCGCGCAGTCCGGGCTGCACAGCAGCACCGTCGGGATCTGGAACAGGAACTCCTGGGCCAGCCATTCGTCCACATCCAGATGGCCTTTTTCGTCCAGCGGAAGATCGAAATCCGGGTCGTCCAGATCTCGCTCCTTTGCCGTCCACTCCGCTTCGACCGCCTCTTCCCGTTCGACCGGGTCCAGGCAGCGGGCGCACTCTCCGTGCACCAATGCTTTTGCCCGCAGTGTCATCCGGACTTCGTCGCCGTCCGTTTCTGCATCAAAGCAGGCGGTCACAGGCTGTTCGATCCTTGCGCCGGCAAAATCCCTGGCAGACAAATCACAGGGAAACTCTGCGTGGTAGGGCTTCGTGCCGGTCGCGATAAACTTTCTCAGGTCAAATTGCATAGTACACCTCATAAAAGGCTGCTTTGTTAGTATAGCGCCAAAGCGTTCCTTTGTCAACACCAAAACAGGCAGAAAACCGAAAAAATTTCAAATTTTCCGGTTTCCTGCCCGCTTGGATGGTTTCCGTTCAGAAAATCACAGGTACTTCTTGACGTTGTGGGGCAGCTCGGCCTCGTCTGCGCTGACGGTGACGACGACGCGGACGGAATCACCGGCGATGGCAGCGATCTCGTCCAGCACCACGCCCAGGCGGTTGATGTCGTGGTTCAGCACCTTCAGGATGCCGTCGATGTACAGATCGGTGATATCGTAGTTGCTTGCCATCAGGCCTGCGATAAAACCATACAGCATCTCGCCGCCGGAGATCTTGTACTCGTCCAGATCGATCAGGCGAGCAGCAGGAGCGATGTCATAGGTGAGCTTCATGCCCTTTTCGACAACGACGACGTTGCCCTTGGAGGTCTTGACCGAATCATTGATCATGTCGATCATTGCTTTGGTCTTACCGGAGCCCTTTGCACCAACAATCAGTTTAATCATAGTTCTGTCCTCCTGTATTTTCCACGCCTTGCGGCGGGAGATCATTTATTTTCCAGCTTACTTCAGCTTTGCTTCCAGCTCGGCGGTCAGGTTCTCGTAACCCGGCTTGCCCAGCAGTGCGAACATGTTCTTCTTGTAGCTCTCAACACCCGGCTGGTTGAAGGGGTTGACGCTCAGCAGGTAGCCGCTGCAGGCGCAGGCACGCCAGAAGAAATAGATGAGGTAGCCCACATTATAAGCGGACAGGTCGTCCACCTCGATGACCACCTCCGGCACGCCGCCGTCGGTGTGGGCGAGGATGGTGCCTTCCATGGCCTTGCGGTTGACCACGCTCATGTTCTGGTCAGCCAGGAAGTTCAGGCCGTCGAAGTTGCCCTCCAGCTTGTCGATGAAGAGGTCCTGTGCGGGCTTCTTGACATCCACGATGGTCTCGAACATGGTGCGGGAGCCTTCCTGGATGAACTGACCCATGGAGTGCAGGTCGGTGGAGAAGATGCAGCTTGCGGGGAACAGACCCTTGTTGTCCTTGCCCTCGCTCTCACCGAACAGCTGCTTGTACCACTCGTTCATGAGGGTGAAGTTCGGCTCATAGCACTCGAGGATCTCGATGCTCTTGCCCTTGCGGTACAGGATGTTGCGGATGGCCGCATACTTGTAGGCGTCGTTGTCGGGGCTGAGCACAGAGAAGCGCTCCATCGCGTCGGCTGCGCCCTTCATGACGTCGTCGATGTTGATGCCGGCAGCAGCGATGGGCAGCAGGCCCACAGCGGAAAGGACGGAGTAGCGGCCGCCGACATCGTCGGGGACGACGAAGGTGGGCCAGCCCTGGGCGTCAGCCAGCTGCTTGAGGGTACCCTTGGCACGGTCGGTGGTGGCATAGATGCGCTTGTTGGCTTCTTCCACGCCCATCTCGTCTTCCAGCAGCTTGCGCAGCACACGGAAGGCCAGAGAGGTCTCGGTGGTGGTGCCGGACTTGGAGATGACGTTGATGGAGAAGCGCTTGCCCTTGCACAGCGTGATGATGTCATTCAGATAGGTGGGGCTGATGCTGTTGCCGCAGAAGTAGATCTTCAGGCCGTTGTCCAGCTCGTTGTGGTACATACCCTTGACGGCTTCGATGACGGCGCGTGCGCCCAGATAGCTGCCGCCGATGCCGGCGACCACCAGAACGTCGGAATCCTCACGGATCTTGGCAGCAGCTGCCTTGATGCGCTCAAACTCTTCCTTATCATAATCACGGGGCAGATACATCCAGCCCAGGAAGTCGCTGCCGGGGCCGTTCTTGGCTTCCAGCGTCTTGTGTGCGGCCTCTACCTGGGGGTAGATGGCCTTGTATTCCTCTTCGTTGATGAAACTGGAGAGGTGCTTTGTATTCAGAGCGAGACTCATTCTATCAAAACCTCCAAAACATTTTACGGGCTCTTTGCCCGGCGAGGGTTTTTCTTGGTATAAGTGTACCGTTCCCGCCGGGCAAAGTCAAGGCCAAAATCCTCGCTTTTCATACAATTTTAATAGTGTTGTTTTGTATGCTCTTACATCTTTTATACAAACGTCCAAGCCATTCTTTGCCCTCGCTGACCGTTTTTGACCGGTAGTGCGCAGTTTTCGGTCATGCCGCGCCGGTGAGGCTCTGCCACAGCAGGCCGATGGCATCCCGGACAGTCATCCTCGGCGCATCGGCGGCAGCACGCACTTCGTACTCTTCCAGCAGTGCTTCGCCCTGATAGACCGCGGCTTTGCCCAGCGTCTGGCCCCGCTCCACCGGGGCTTCCAGCTCCTCGGGCAGGGTCAGCTCGGTATGCAGGGACACCCCGCTCCCCTTCTCCACCAGCACCGTCTCCGGCAGGGCCGAGTAATCCAGCGGGACGCTGCCCGCCGCGCTGCCCCTGACCGTGATCTGGAGCGGCTGTGCCTCGAGTTTTGGCAGCGGCGCGGCCTCATAGGCCCCGAAGCCGTAGTCCAGCAGAGTCGTGGCGGCGTCGAAGCGGTCGGCGCTGGACGGTGCGCCCAAGATCACCGCGATGAGGGAGAGGCCGTTCCGGGTGGCGCTGGCCGAGATGCAGATGCCCGCGCCGCCGGTGGTGCCGGTCTTGAGGCCGGTGATTCCCTCATACCGGCGGAGAAGCTTATTCGTATTGACCAGCTGGGTCGCCCCGCCCCGGAGGGTATCCGTCCAGATGCCGGTGTAGTGCAGCACCTCGGGGCAGGTGTTCAGGATGGTGCGGCTCATGGCGGCCACGTCCCGGGCCGTGGAGAGATGGCCTTCGGCGTCCAGCCCGCAGGCGTTGCGGAAAGACGTCTGCTCCATCCCCAGCGAGGCGGCCCGGGCGTTCATCTGCTCCACGAAGGCCGGCTCACTGCCGCCCACCAGCTCGGCCACGGCCACTGCCGCGTCGTTAGCAGAGGAAACGCAGATGGCCTTTATCATCTCGTCCAATGTAAAGTGCTCCCCCGGCTCCAGCCAGATCTGACTGCCGCCCATGTGGTAAGCGTGCTCACTCACCGGCACCGGCGTCTCCATGGTCAGCCGCCCGTCGTGGACAGCCTCGAAAGCAAGCAGCAGGGTCATCACCTTGGTGATGGAGGCGATGGGGACCCGCTCGTCGGCGTTTTTCTCGTAGAGGACCCGTCCGCTCCCCTGCTCAATGAGGATGGCAGCGCGGCAGTTGAGGTCGAGCTGAGGCGCAGCAGCTGCAGCCGGCAGCAGAATTCCTTCTGCCGTTTCCTCGACGTCGGCGCTGACGGCCCGCTCTTCCGGGTGCATGACAGCCCGCAGGCCCACGCCCTCCGCCGTCCCAAGGGCCAGTGCAAACAGCCAGAAGCAGAGCACGGCTGCGCAGAGCACCGCAAAATTCTTTCGTTCCATCCCTTGTCCCTCCCCGCAATGTCTGTCTGATTGCATTCTATGCAAAAAAAGAGGCCGGAATGCTCTTTTCTCCCCGGGAAAAATCTGCTATAATAGGATGGTTTATTATAAGGTAATAACCTCTCCGTCTGCTTCGCAGCCAGCTTTCCCGACAGGGGAGCCAAATCGGAGAGGTTTTGGAAAGGACACCCCATGCGAGTTTGTTTTTATACCCTTGGCTGCAAGGTCAACTTAAATGAGACCGGTGCGCTGGAACAGATGTTCCGCTCCGCCGGTTTCACCATCGTGCCGGAGGGCGAAGAGGCCGACGTCTTTGTGGTGAACAGCTGCACCGTCACCAACTTCGGCGACCAGAAGAGCCGCAAGTGGCTCCGCCGGGCCAAGCGCGAGAACCCCGGCGCTGTCACCGTCCTCACCGGCTGCTACCCACAGGCTTTCCCCGAGGAAGCGGCCCAGTTCATGGAGGCCGACCTGGTCTGCGGCAACGGCGACCGGAAAGCCATCCTCGATAATGTGCTCAAGCTGCTGGACGGCCACGAGCGCATCGTCGCCATCGCCCCCCACGCGAAGGGCGAGCGGTTCGAGGAGCTGCCGGTGGAGCGGTTCGAGACCCACACCCGCGCCTTTATTAAAGTAGAGGACGGCTGCAACCGTCAGTGCGCCTACTGCGTCATCCCCCGCGCCCGCGGCCCGGTGCGCAGCCGCTCGGAAGAGAGCATCCTCGCCGAGCTGCGCCAGCTGGCCGCTTCCGGCTACCGGGAAGTGGTGCTCAGCGCCATCTCCCTGCCCAGCTACGGCCTCGACACCGGCACCAACCTTGTGGAGCTGGTGGAGAAGTGCGCCCGGGTGGAGGGCATCGAGCGTATCCGGCTGGGCAGCCTTGACCCCGATATGCTGACCCCCGAATACATCACCCGGCTGGCGGCAGTGGACAAGCTCTGCCCCCAGTACCACCTGAGCCTGCAGAGCGGCTGCAGCGCCACCCTGCGCCGGATGCGCCGCGTCTATACCGCCGAGCAGTACGCCGAGGTGGTCCGCCAGCTCCGCGACGCCTACGGTGACCGCCCGGTCAGCTTCACCACCGACTGCATCTGCGGCTTCCCCGGCGAGACGGAGGAAGATTTCCGGGAGAGCTGCGCGTTCCTGAAGGAGATCGGCTTCCTGAAAGTCCACGTCTTCCCCTACTCCCGCCGCAGCGGCACCCCCGCCTACAACTTCCCCGACCAGGTCCATGAGCGCGAAAAACAGGCCCGCAGCCGGGAGATGAACGCCATCGCCGAGGACATCCGCCGCGAGGTGCTGGCCGGCTGCGAGGGCAGCGAAGACGACGTTCTGCTGGAGACTCCCCTCTCCGGCACCCTCTTCACCGGCTACACCCGGCTGTATGTTCCCGTTGTGGTCTCGGCCCCGGGCCATAAGAGCGGCGAGATTGTCCATGTCCGGCTGGGCAGCTACGACGGTGAGCGCGTCCGGGCCGAGATGGTGTAAGTCTTAGCCGTTTTGTACAAATCCATTTGTTCGCATTTGTGCAAGATGTACCAGTTGTGAATTTCATAACAAATTTTAAGCTTTTCCCTTTTCTTCCCGAAGGGTTTATGCTACAATAAAAGTGGATCATTCGGGGCATCCAGCTGTTTGCAGCAGCCCAGTACCAAATGCCCCGGAGAAAAGCCGCGTCAGAGCGGTTTTTTGTTCTGTTGTTTCAAAACAAGGAGAGATTGGAATGAGTTTCAGAGGAATCAACACGACGGTCATCCAGATCCGCCGCCAGGTCTTTACCGAGGTAGCACGGATGGCCTACGCCAACGTCAAGGGCGAGCAGGCCAACCACCTGATGCGCAAGATCCCTTACACCATCATCCCCGGTGAGGAGGGCAAGCTGCGCAAGGACATCTTCCTGGAGCGCGCCATCGTTGAGGAGCGCGTGCGTCTGGCCATGGGCCTGCCCACCCGCCGCATGGACGAGCACAACAGCGTCGTCTCCGGTCTGGAGGACGCTTCCATCGCCGATAAGTATTATGACCCCCCGCTGGTGAACGTCATCAAGTTTGCCTGCAACCGCTGCCCCGAGAAGCTGGTCAAGGTCTCCGACCTGTGCCAGGGCTGCCTCGCACACCCCTGTATGGAAGTCTGCCCCAAGAAGGCCATCACCTGGGAGAGCGGCCGTTCCATCATCGATCAGGACAAGTGCATCAAGTGCGGCCGCTGCGTCGGCGTCTGCCCCTACAACGCCATCGTCAAGACCGAGCGTCCCTGCGCCGCTGCCTGCGGCATGGGTGCCATCCACTCCGATGAGCTGGGCCGCGCCGAGATCGACTACAGCAAGTGCGTGTCCTGCGGCCAGTGTCTGGTCAACTGCCCCTTCGGTGCCATCGCCGACAAGGGCCAGATCTACCAGCTCATTCAGGGCTTCAACCGCGGTGACCGCATCTACGCCCTCGTCGCTCCCGCCTTCATCAACCAGTTCCCGGGCCTGGCCTCCACCGGCAAGCTCAAGGCTGCGCTGAAGGCTCTGGGCTTCTACGACGTCGTAGAGGTCGCCATCGGTGCCGACCTGTGTACCGTGGATGAGGCCCACGACTTCCTGGAGGAGGTCCCCAACAAGCTGAACTTCATGGCTACTTCCTGCTGCCCGGCATGGAGCATGATGGCAAAGACCGCCTTCCCGGATCTTGCAAAGAACATCTCCATGACCATGACCCCCATGGTCTTTACCGCCCGCATGATGAAGCAGGCCGATCCCGAGGCCCGTATGTGCTTCATCGGACCCTGCGCCGCCAAGAAGCTGGAAGCTTCCCGCCGCACCGTCCGCTCTGATGTGGACTTCGTGCTGACCTTCGAGGAACTGGCCGGCATCATCGAGGCCAAGGACATCGACGTGGCTAACCTCGAAGTCGACCCCGATGAGGTCGATCTGGTCCACGCTTCCGGCGCAGGCCGCGGCTTCGCACAGTCCGGCGGCGTCGCCAAGGCTGTCGCCGACAAGGTCAAGGAGTGGCATCCCGATATGGACGTCAAGATCGCGTCCGCACAGGGCCTCGCCGAGTGCAAGAAGCTGCTGATGCTGGCCAAGGCCGGCAAGTACAACGGCTACCTGCTGGAAGGCATGGGCTGCCCCGGCGGCTGCATCGGCGGCGCCGGCACCATCGCCGACCCCACCCGCACTGCTGTCGCCCTGAACAAGTACGTCAAGGAGGCTCCGTTCCAGGACCCCGAGCAGAGCCCCTTCATGACCAGCATCCACGTGCTGAAGGACGACCCCAACTTTGAGGTCTAAGTTTTCCTGACTTCTGCCGCTTCCCGTCCGCCGGGAGGCGGCTTTTTTGTGTCTTCGGCAAAGTCTGTGTTTTTCTTCCATAAGATGTGTCTTATGTGAAACATTTTTGTGAAACCATCACAAGCCAGATTGACTTTTTCTTCTGAATATGTTATTTTTGCGGTGACAAATTCCTTCGCGTTCCGTTTTGGAACGCACAGAGCCGCCTCTGCGGCTGGAAAGGTCGATTCTTGAATATGACGATTTCTTTGAAGCATATGGGCAGACGCACCGGGGCGGTCCTCGTCTCGTTGCTGCTGCTCCTGACGCTGGCGGTCAGTGCCAGTGCCGCCGCCGTCAAGATGACGGTGGGCGTCCGGTTCTGGCGGGAGTCCGGGGACAAGGAGTCGATGGCCGACAGTGCCGTGGACACCACCCGCGAAGCCACCCTCACCCGCCAGCCCAACGGCACCTTCACTCTCGAGCTCCCGGTCAAGCAGCTCTCTTCCATGAACATGACCGGCCGCCTCACCGGCATCGCCATCGGCGAGGTGAACTATGACGGCACTCTGAGCGGCGACCTGTCCGACGGCACCGCCGTGCTGACCCTCAAGAACCTGCCCGCCTCGGTGCTCACCGGAAGCGATTCCAACAAAGCGCTGGCCGTGACCTGCAACATCAAGATGGACACCATCCTTCTCGGCGACATCACTACCAGTGCGAAGATGTCCATCTGGGTCGAGCGCTGAAAAGCCAAACAGCACAAAAAACGCCCCGCAGCTCTGTTACGAGCTGCGGGGCGCTTGCTTTGTTTCAGAAAAGGTTTACTCGGCGATGATGCTCTTGCCGGTCATCTCTGCCGGGACGGGCAGGCCGATATAGGGCAGCATGGTGGGTGCGATGTCGGCCAGGCAGCCGCCCTCGCGCAGCTTCACATCGCCGCAGCCAATGGCCACAAAGGGCACCACATTGGTGGTGTGTGCGGTGAAGGGAGTGCCGTCGGGGTTCTTCATCTTCTCCGCATTGCCGTGATCGGCGGTCAGGAAGGCGCAGCCGCCCGCATCCAGCACAGCGGTGACAACTTCCTTGACGGCAGCGTCCACGGCCTCTACGGCCTTCACAGCGGCCTCAAAGACGCCGGTGTGGCCGACCATGTCGCAGTTGGCGAAGTTCAGGATGATCACATCATACTTGCCGCTCTCGATCCGCTGCTTGCACTCTGCAGCGACCTCCGGAGCGCTCATCTCCGGCTGCAGGTCGTAGGTGGCCACCTTCGGGCTGGGGATGACGCAGCGGTCCTCCCCCGCGTAGGGAGCCTCGACACCGCCGTTGAAGAAGAAGGTGACGTGAGCGTACTTCTCGGTCTCGGCGATGCGCAGCTGGGTCTTACCGTTCTCGGACAGGTACTGGCCCAGAACATTCTTCAGCTCCACGGGAGGATAGGCGACCTCGCAGTTGGGCATGGTGGCGTCATACTCGGCCATGCAGACGTAGTGGACCTGCTTGCGGCCGCCGCGGCGCTCGAAGCCGGTGAAGGCGTCGTCGCAGAAGATGCGGGTCATCTGACGGGCGCGGTCGGGACGGAAGTTCATGAAGATGACGGTATCGCCGTCCTGCACACGGCCACCCTCGCAGGTGACGCAGGGCAGAACGAACTCGTCGGTCTTGTCGTCGGCGTAGGATGCCTCGATGGCCTCCTGAGCGTTGGCGGCGTGGTTGCCCTCGCCGTAGACGAAGGCAGCGTAAGCCTTCTCCTCACGGTCCCAGTTGTTGTCGCGGTCCATGGCGTAGTAACGACCAGAGACGCTGGCGATCTTGCCGATGCCCAGCTCATCCAGCTTGGCCTGCAGGTCGGCAAGGAAGCCCTTGCCGGAGTGGGGGTCGGTGTCGCGGCCGTCGGTGATGCAGTGGAGGTAGACTTCCTTTGCCCCCATCTGCTTTGCCATTTCCAGCACACCGAACCAGTGGTCAGCGTGGCTGTGGACACCGCCGGTACCCACCAGACCCATCAGGTGGATCGCCTTGCCGGCGTCGATGGCAGCCTTCATGTTCTTGACGAGGACGGGGTTCTTGAGCATCTCACCGTCACGGATGGACTTGGTGATGAGGGTCAGCTGCTGGTAGACGATGCGGCCGGCACCCATATTGGTATGACCCACCTCAGAGTTGCCCATCTGGCCGTCGGGCAGGCCCACAGCCATGCCGGAAGCGTCGATGGTGGTCATAGGATATTTTGCCATCAGAGAATCAAGGAAAGGCTTCTTGGCTGCAACCACGGCGTTGCCGTAGGTCTCGTTGGGGGTCCAGCCAAAGCCGTCCATGATGCAGAGTAGAACAGGTTTCTTGGACATAAAATAGGATCTCCTTTGAAAATTCAACAAACAGCGCCCGGCTCCCTGCCGGAAATGCGGCGCAGCCGGGCGCAGAGAGAACGATTTTTACCGCTCAGGGCTTAGCCCTTGGTGGCAGCGTTGACGATGACAGCAAAGTCAGGAGCCTTCAGGGAAGCACCGCCGATGAGGCCGCCGTCCACGTCCTTCTTGCTCAGCAGCTCCTCGCAGTTCTTGGCGTTCATGCTGCCGCCGTACTGGACGGTGGTAGCCTCGGCCACGGCTTCGCCGTAGACCTCGCCGATGACCTTGCGGATCTGAGCGCAGACTTCCTCAGCCTGGTCGGCAGTAGCGGTCTTGCCGGTGCCGATGGCCCAGATGGGCTCGTAGGCGATGACGACGTTTGCCATCTGCTCAGCGGTGACATCGCGCAGGGCGATCTTGGTCTGCATCCGGACCAGCTCCTCGGTGACGCCCTCCTCACGCTGCTGCAGGCTCTCGCCCACGCAGATGATGACCTTCAGGCCGGCGTTCAGAGCGGCCAGAGCGCGCTTGTTGACGGTCTGGTCGGTCTCTGCGAAATACTGACGGCGCTCGGAGTGACCGACGATGACGTACTCGACGCCCAGGTCCACCAGCATATCCGCGCTGATCTCGCCGGTGAATGCGCCGGACTTCTCGAAATGGACGTTCTCGGCACCGACATGGATGTTGGTACCCTTGGTCTTTGCCACAGCAGTGACCAGATCGGTATAGGGAGTGCAGATGACGACCTCGCAGGATGCGTCCTTGACGGCGGGGATGAGCTCGTCCACCAGAACAGCAGCCTCGGAGGCGGTCTTGTTCATCTTCCAGTTGCCAGCAATAATGGCCTTGCGCTTTGCCTTATCCATGATACGTTCTCCTTACCTTATTTACCTTATAAATAAAAGATGCGGCGGCGAAACAGCCGCCGCACCGTTCATGATGCTGTGATTATGCGTTCTGGATGACTGCGATGCCGGGCAGCTCCTTGCCCTCCAGATACTCCAGAGAAGCGCCGCCGCCGGTGGAGATGTGGGTCATCTTGTCGCCCAGACCCATCTGCTGCACAGCTGCTGCGCTGTCGCCGCCGCCGATGACGGTGGTAGCGTCGCTCTCAGCCATAGCCTTGGCAACAGCCAGAGTGCCAGCTGCCAGAGTGGGGTTCTCGAACACGCCCATGGGGCCGTTCCAGACAACGGTCTTGGAAGCCTTGACGGCGTCAGCAAACAGCTTCATGGTCTCGGGGCCGATGTCGCAGCCTTCCATGTCTGCCGGGATCGCAGTGACGGGCACAACGGTGGTCTCGACGGGTGCGTCGATGGGATCGGGGAAGTCCTTGATGCAGACGGCATCGACGGGCAGGAGCAGCTTGACGCCCTTCTCCTGAGCCTTTGCCATCATCTCCTTGCAGTAGTCCAGCTTGGAGTCATCGCACAGGCTCTTGCCGACTTCGTAGCCCTGTGCCTTGATGAAGGTGTAAGCCATGCCGCCGCCGATGATCAGGGTATCGACCTTCTCCAGCAGGTTGGAGATAACGTCCAGCTTATCAGCAACCTTGGCGCCGCCCAGAATAGCGGTGAAGGGACGGACGGGGTCGTTGACAGCGTTGCCCAGATACTTGATCTCCTTCTCCATCAGGTAACCGACAGCGGTATCCTTGATGTAGTCGGTGACACCTGCAGTGGAGCAGTGTGCACGGTGGCAGCTGCCGAAGGCGTCGTCCACATAAGCGTCAGCCAGAGAAGCCAGCTCCTCGCTGAACTCAGGCATATTCTTGGTCTCTTCCTTGCGGAAACGGGTGTTCTGCAGCAGAACGACGTCGCCGTTGTTCATAGCAGCCACAGCAGCCTTTGCGTTCTCGCCCACAACATTGTCGTCGTCGGCAAACACAACGGTCTTGCCCAGCTTTGCGCTCAGAGCCACAGCAACGGGAGCCAGGCTGAACTTAGCCTCGGGGCCGTTCTTGGGCTTGCCCAGATGGCTGCACAGGATGACCTTAGCGCCATCGTTGACCAGCTTCTGGATGGTGGGCA
>ERZ1673699.415-NODE-415-length-48753-cov-6.350405_pt1 | contig 48753 bp, 29 predicted proteins | sample MGYA00580229_ERZ1673699 | MGnify/ENA primary metagenome ERZ1673699 (study PRJEB41218, sample SAMN15661785) | gut metagenome | host: Homo sapiens | place: Canada: London | collected 2015-08-20/2019-03-30 | study: EMG produced TPA metagenomics assembly of... | reverse complement strand
GCCTCTGCGTGCTCTTCCTGGCCTCGTGCAGCCTGCTGGACACCGAGCCGCAGGATTTCGTCACCCCGTCGAATTACTACAACAACGAAACCGAGATGAATACGGCGCTCAACGGCGTCTATGCCACGCTGGCCAACACGACGCTCTACGGCGGCAACCTGCTGGGGCGTATGGGACTGTCGGCCGACATCGGTTATGAAAGTTACTCCTCGGACTACGGTTCGGTGGGCGACTACGACGTTTCGCCCGCCGACGCGAAGGTGCTCACCTTCTGGCGCGACCTCTACGACGGCATCGGCCGGGCCAACATGCTCATCAAATACATCGACAAGCCGCAGCTCGACCAGACCACCCGCAACAACATCTACGGGCAGGCGCTCTTCCTGCGGGCCTACTACCACTTCCTGCTGGTCGTGCGGTTCCACAACATCCCGCTGATCCTCACCGTTCCCGAAGACGGCAGCCGCGAGAGCGTGCAGACGCCGCAGAGCAGCACGCGCGACGTCTACCTGCAGATCATCAGGGACATGGAGGAGGCCGCTCCGCTGGTACGCACAGCCGCCGAACTGCAGTCGCCGGGCCGCGTCAGCCAGTCGACCGTCTACGGGATGCTGGCCCGCGTGGCCCTCTACATGGCAGGGTACCCCGTGAAGGAGCCGGGCATGTACGCCAAGGCCAAGGAGTATGCCCAGCAGGTCATCGACACGGGCAGCCACGCGCTGAACGCCTCCTACGAGGGGGTCTTCATCAACTACATCCAGGACAAGTACGACGTGGGCGAGAGCCTCTTCGAAGTGGAGTTCTGGGGCACGAACGAGGGGACCTACACCACGACGGCCGGGATGGTCGGCCGCAACAACGGCATCGGCTGTTCGAGCACGAACATCATCGGCGACACCGGAAAATCGGTCGTCGACCTCTACGGCTACTCCATCGGCGCGATCCGCACGACGCCTTACTTCTTCTCGCTCTTCGAGACCGGCGACCTGCGGCGCGACTGGACCATCGCCCCGTTCACCTACAACACGACGACAGGCACCAAGACCGAGTTGACGAGCTCCTCCGTCTGGACCCGCTATTGCGGCAAATTCCGCCGCGAATACGAGCTCAGCGAGCCGCGGTCGACCAACTACACGCCGATCAACTTCCCGCTGCTGCGCTACTCCGACATCCTGCTGATCTGGGCCGAGGGCGTTGCCGCCGACCCCGACAACCACAGCGCCGACGACCTGAAGCAGGCCTACGAATATGTCAACCAGGTGCGCCGCCGCGGTTTCGGAAAGGACATCAACACGCCGGACGCGAGCGTCGACCTCGAGACGGGCGACAAGAGCTACCTGCTGGAAGCCATCAAAGACGAGCGTCCGCGCGAACTGGGCTTCGAGCTGCTCCGCAAGGACGACATCGTGCGCTGGGGCGAATTTTACGACCGGATGCGCTACGCCCGCAGCCTCGCGGCGGCCATTCCCGGCAGTTATACCTCTTCGTACTACGCAAGCGCCCGGCGCACCTACAACAGCGTCAACCGGCGCGACGAGATCTGGCCGATCCCCACCTACGAACTGGGTGTCAACCGCTCGCTCGTACAGAACCCCGGATGGTAGGACCCAAACAACCACACGATTATGAAAAAGACCATAAAATATCTTCTGTTGCTTGCGACACTCGGGGCGCTGACGACCGGATGCCGCAAGAACCTCGACGATGTCGACGACGTGCACTTCGACGTTTCGCTCGACACCGAGACTTTCAAAGTCGGCGAGCCCGTCCGGTTTCATTTCAGCGGCAACCCCGACTTCATCATCTTCTACTCGGGCGAGAAGGGCAACGACTATGCCTACAAGGACACCGACCGAATCACGGACAGCGAGATGACTTTCTCCTTCTCGACGACCACCACGGCAGGAACGGCCGGAATTCCCAACCCCTCGCACGTTCCGGTCTGCTACTCCACGGACTTCTCGGGCGAATACACCGAGGAGGCCGTGCGGGCCGCCACGTGGATCGACATCACCGACCGCTTCACGATGCCGACCGACACCGGAATAACCGCCCTGTTATCGGGCGACGTAAATGTCACCGAATATTTCTCCGACCCGGAAACCCCGCTCTATTTCAGTTTCCATTGGGTCGTCCAGCCCTATGACGCCGCGATCAAAAACGGCCGCACGCAATGGAACATCCAGGCTACGAAGTTCAACGGCATCGCCGGGGAGTCGGTTTCCACGCTCTACGATTTCGCCGATATCCAATGGCGACTCGTGCAGGCGGCTTCGTTCGAGGGAGCCTCCTCGCTGCCCGACATCAACGCTTCGCGCATCCTCTTCCGCAGCGAGTTCCAGCCCGCGGTCTCCCGCGAGTGCTGGGCCGTCAGCGGCCCCATCTACCGGATGGACCAGATCAACGACGGTCCCGACTTCGGCGTCGGCATAAAAGCGATGGCCGAGGCTTCGCTGAGCAGCTATGCCTATACCTACACCGAACCGGGCGACTACGAAATCGCCTTCGTGGCGGCCAACGCCAACGTCTACGGCCGTAAGGAGATCATCCGGAAGGTCTCGGTCCGGATTATCGAGGACGAAGGCGGCATCACGCCGCCGCAGCCCGAAGCGTGGAACCAATAAAACGACAAGACCATGACGAACCGCATAACCTTTATGACCATTGCTGCAACGCTGCTCCTGGCGGCCTGCAGTCACGACGACACTCTGCCGCGCGAAGCGCTCCCCGGCGGGGAGCGGGCCGTATGCTTCTCCGCAGGCGAGCCGACGACCCGCACCGAGGTCGGGACCAACCCCGACCGGACGCTCGCCATCACGTGGGCCGAGGCCGACGAGGTGGGCATTTACGGCCGCAACGACGACCGCTCCTCGGGCGACAATTACGCCTACACCGCGACTCCCTACAAGAGCGACGCCACACGCTGCTCGTTCTCGGCGTCGGACACCTACGAACTCTTTACGTGGGCGAAAAACGCCGCGCAGAGTTACTATGCCTACTATCCCTACACCAAGATCGACGACCGCACCCCCAATCCCGAGGCCCATCCCTTTTCGCTCCCGGCCCTGCAAACGCAGTCGGAGGGGAACTCCCCGGCCCATATCGCCCGCTACGGGCTGATGACAGCCGCACCGGTGAACATTCCCGCGGGAACCGTGAGCGAAGGCGCTATCCGGTTCGACTTCGCCAACGTCTTCTCCATCGTCGAACTGCGCTTTAAGATGACCGCCGACTGCGCCCTTGCCTCGGTGCCGGTCAAACAGGTCCGCCTGCTCTCCGACGGCGTTACACTCGCCATCCCGGCCGGAACCATCGACCTGACCCGGGCCGTCGATCCGGAAGCGGCGCTGCCCGTTGTCGGGGAGGAGGTGTCGCAAAGCCTCGCACTGACTTTCGACACGAACCTCGGCATCACCAAGACGGACTATGTCAGCGCCTACCTGGTGGCGGCGCCCGGGACCCATCCGGCCGGGACGCTCCGCCTCGAAGTGACGGCCATCGACAATTCGACCTACGGCTACACCATCCCCGAGCAGGTCACGCTGCGCCCGAACCGCCACTACACCAAGTCCTATGAGCTTTCACTCGACGAGTTCGTGCTCTCCGACGAGTTCGAGGCGGAAATCCCCGTGCTGACCTGCAAGGCCGGAGAGCCGCTGACGGTTTCCATGACGGGCATCGCCGACCGCGTGGACTTCTGGTCGGGCGAGGAGGGCCACGACTACGCCTATGCGGCAAAAGACCGGATGCAGGAGGCCGACCTGACGATGCACTTCATGATGCTGCTCAACAGCGGCGTGCAGCGCCATCCTGCCAAGGTGATGTACTCGACCGATTTCGACGGCACGATGACCGAAGACGGGATTCTCGCCGCCGCATGGACCGACGTTTCCGACAAGTTCGACATGACGCATCCCATACACGGCGTCGATCCCGGATATCCCGCCGCCAATACCTCGACCAAACCCTACGATGCAGGCACGACCGACTGCACGGACTGGTTCTCGGGCGAGGGCAACAGCTGCTGGATCGCGTTCTTCTACCATGTGGATAAATTCGATGCCTCGTACGTCGACGAACCTACCCAAACCGTCGGCAACGGCCGCACCTACTTCTACACGTATGACATGTGGGTCCGGGCGCAGTACAAGTCGGAGAGCTCCTACTCGGAAATTTACCGCCAGAAGTATGTGGACGGCGAGAGCGACCCGAGCTATCCGACCTTCGTCCAGGGCTCGACCTTCGACTCCGGCGACGGAACCAATCCGTTCCGGTTCTTCGCCTACACGGGTTATCCCTACGTGCTGCGTCTGGGAGCCGCATTCAAACCGACGGTCGACAAGGATTCCTACCTGGTGATGCCCAGACTGGCGCGCCCCGAGGCGAAGAACGTGGGCAAGGACAGCCCCTTTGTCATCAAAGCCTCCGACGACGAACAGCCCGCAAGCTATGAATACACGTTCACCGCCCCCGGCATCTACGAGGTGGCGGTGGTCGGCACGGTGCAGACCCTGGGCGGAGAAAAACAGATCCTGCTCCGAAAGAGCGTCACCGTCACCGAATAATCCCTCCCCGAAAATTCACAACTATGAAAAACAGCATCAAAACAGCGCTTTTATTCCTTCTCGCCGGGTTCCTTTTCGGCGCCTGTGAAAAAGAGGACGACGGTGCCAAAGAGGCGCCCCTGCCCGCCGGTGCCGTAGAGGTCCGCGGAACGCTCGTCGACATCCGTCCGTTCGCGGTGGGGGAGGAGGCGTTCCCCCAGCAATCCGACTACATTTTCGCTTCGGATATCGAAACGCTCTTCGACACGCCGCTCTCCTATGCCACCGGGCTCCTGAAAGCCCGCGGCGCCGAGGCTTTCCGCTGCGGCAGCGCCCAAACGGTCTATATGGCAACCACCTGCGCCGAACTGAACGCCCCGGGATGGAGCGCCGCGGAGAAAAGTTTCGCGGTGAACGATCTCACCTACCACCTCTACTCCTACGCCTGCCGCACCCCGGGCCAGTGGGTCGGGATACCCGATCCGGCCGACCGCGAATATGCCACGATGCTTTTCGCCGAAGAGCTGGGCGTCGCCTGCGACCCCGCACCGGGAACCGTCATCGCCCGGGTTCCCGAGCTGCGCGGAACTACCGTCAGCAACGCCTCGATCGCCATCCTCCCCAACGGCCATTACGTGGCTTCATGCACCGGAGTTGCAGGGGGTGCGTCGCTCTTCGTGTCGAAGGACCGCGGCGCCACCTGGTCGACCCTCGTGGAGAATGTCACGGCCCTCAACGGCATTCGCAACTATTTCAACCTCTTCGTCTTCGAGGGCGCACTCTACATGATGGGGGCCGGGGCCGGAAACCGGGACCTGCTGATTTCGCGCTCGGAGGACAACGGCGCGACCTGGACCAACCCCACCGACGCCACGAACGGCGTGCTGCTCACCGGCGGTTTCCACTCGGCCGCCGTGCCCGTGGTGGTCTACGACGGCCGCCTCTGGCGGGCCTGCGAGACCGCCGGCAGCGACACCTCTATCAAACGCCCGTTCGTCATTTCCGCACCCGTCGATGCCGACCTGCTCGACGCCTCGAGCTGGACCAAATCCGACAACCTCATTACCGACAACGAAATAATCGTCAATGAAAAGACCGTCACCGAGCTGATCGAAGGCAACATGGTCGCCACCTCCAACGGCCTTTACAACATCCTCCGGGCCAGCAGCAAACAGACCAGCCAGCTGGCGGCCAAGGTCACCGTCACCAGCCCGTCGAAACTCACGTTCTCCGCTTCCAACGACTTTGTCACTTTCCCCGGCGGCGGCAAGAAATTCACCATCCGCTACGACGAACAAAGCCGGCGTTACTGGACCCTCTCCAACCCCGCGGCCTCGAAGTACGTCGGAATGAAAAACGACGGCCTCTACAAAAACGGCATCACCCACGATCTGGTCCGCAACCGGCTGGTGCTGTGCTATTCGACCGACCTGACCACGTGGGTCCCCTACAAAGTCGTCCTCGAGGACGGAGACCCCTTCTTCCACGGATTCCAGTACGTCGACTGGCAGTTCGACGGCAACGACCTCGTGGCCGTATGCCGCATGGCCTGCCCCGAACGCCGCGGCCTGCCCTACCGCCAGCACGACGCCAATATCCTGAGCTTCCTGCGCATCGCCAACTTCCGAAACCTCTGACCGCCATGCGCCCAATCCGACTGCTCGCTCCGCTGCTCCTGCTCCTCGTCACGGGAAAGCCGCAATCCTTTGCGGCCTCCCCGCACGGGGAGCAGGGCATCGAGGTTCGGGGACGGCTGATCGACATCCGCCAGGCCCTGCCCGGCGCGGAGGTCTTTCCGCAATACAAGCGCAACCGCTTCGGCAAGAGCCTCCCCGCACGGCTCGAAGGGATGACTTACGCCGTCAGCCTGCGGGAGTTCCGCGGCCCCGAAGCGGTGCGGGCTCCGGAGCCCTGCGACCTGCTGCTGGCACTCTCCGGCACCCGCCCCGACACGACGCAGTGGCTCCCCACCGGCGAGGGATTTTTCGTCAACAAAACCCGTTACCGGCTCTACCGGCGACGTTACGACACGCCCGGCCGCTGGCTGGAACTCCCGTCGCAGCAGGAGGGGCCCTCCTGCCTGCTTTTCGCCGAAAACCTCCGCGTCGCCGGCACGGCGCCCATCCCCGGAACTGTCATCACACAGGTCCGGGAATTGCGCCGGACGCACATCACCAATCCCAACCTGCTGATCCTCCCCGACGGCAGTTACCTGGCGGCGTGCAGCGGCGTGAGCCTCCAGCGGAACGTCGATTTCTACCGCTCGACGGACCGGGGTGCGACCTGGAAACACTGGTCGCGGGGACGCTATCCGATCAATTTCTACACGGTGTTCCCGCATCGGGGAGCGCTCTACATGATGGGAACGGCCACGCCCCAGGGCAACGTCATCATCTGCCGCTCGGACGATAGGGGACGCACGTGGAGTTTCCCCGACGAAACGCGCTCCGACGAGGGCATCCTCCTGCGTGGCAAGTACCACTCGGCGCCCGTTCCGGCCGTCGTGCACGGAGGGCGCATCTGGCGCGCCATGGAGACCAACACCTCGGGCGAGCAACGCCGGGCGTTCGTCCTGTCGGCACCCGTCGATGCCGATCTGATGCAGGCGTCGAGCTGGACCCGCTCCGAACAGCTCGCCTACGACCCCGCATGGATCGGCGGGAACGGGTTCCGCCAGTGGATCGAGGGCAACATCGTCGTCGCCCCCGACCAATCGTTGGTCAACGTCCTGCGGGTGGACGAGCACACCTACGGCCGTTCGGCGGCCATCGTCCGCGTATTAAGTCCCGAACGGCTCGCGTTCGATCCCCGCAGGGACATCGTCGAAATGCCGGGCGGCGGCAAGAAATTCACCATCCGCTACGACTCGCTGTCACAGCGCTACTGGTCGCTCACCTCCGCCGTCTGCGAAGAGTTCCGGGGCCTCGCCCACGGGGGCATCTACGCCAACGGCATCCATTGCGGACTGATTCGCAACACGCTGACGCTCATCAGTTCGAAGGACCTCCGCCACTGGAACGTCGAACGTACCGTCATCCGGAGCGACAACCCCTTTTTCGACGGGTTCCAGTATGTCGACTGGCAGTTCGACGGCGACGACCTCATCGCCGTCATCCGGCTGGCCATGGAGGAGCCTCGCGGCCTCCCGAACCGCCAGCACGACGCCAACTTTCTCGTATTCAAACGCATCGAACGATTCCGGGAGCCCGGGGCCGCCCCCGACTGCGTTCAAACACTGCAAAAACTTTAAAACCAAACAGATACCATGAAACGTAGCATCCGAAAAGCGCTCTTCCTCGCGGGAGTTTGCCTGCTGACCGTCCTCTCTGCGGCGGCACAACCGTTCCTCCGGCTGCCGGCCGTCATCGGCGACCACATGGTCCTCCAGGAGAAGACCACCGTCAAACTGCACGGCTGGGCCGACCCCAACGCCACGCTGACCGTCACCCCTTCGTGGGGCGACGCCGTGACGGTCAAAGTGGGGTATGACACCGCCTGGAGCGTCGAACTGACCACCCCCGCCGCCTCGGCGGAGCCCCGCTCGATCACTTTCGAAACCAACAAAAAGGCGGTCCGGAAAGTCGACGACATCCTGATCGGCCAGGTGTGGCTCTGCAGCGGACAATCGAATATGAACTGGAGCGCGGCCAACGGCATCGTGGACATGAAGAAGGAGCTCGAAGGTCCGATGAATCCCCTAATACGCCTCTTCACCGTCACGAAGAACAGCACCCCCTATCCGCAGGACGACTGCGAAGGCCGCTGGCAGGTGTGCGATCCCAAAAGCGCCCTCTATTTCAGCGCCGTGGGTTATTTCTTCGGCAAACGGCTGGCCGACGAACTCCAACAGCCCGTCGGACTGGTCAACTCGTCGTGGGGCGGAACCCCTGTCGAGGTGTGGACCCCCGCCAACGTCATGGGCAAGAACCCGCAGATGGTCGCCTCCTGGAAAGAGCAGCCGAAGAGCAAACTCTGGCAGATCGGCTCGCTCTACAACGCCATGATCCACCCGCTGCGCCACACGGCCTTCGCCGGAGCCATCTGGTACCAGGGCGAGGCCAACAAAGTGAACGCCGCCCTCTACGGCGATGAATTCACGATGATGATCGAGTCGTGGCGCAAGGTCTTCCGCCGGACGCTGCCTTTCTATTTCGTGCAGATAGCTCCCCACGCCCGCACCGAAGGCGGTACGGCGGGCGCCGTGGTCCGCGAACAGCAGGCCCGCGTCGCCGCGACGGTCCCGTCGACGGGCATGGCGGTCATCTCCGACCTGGTGGACGACGTGACGAACATCCATCCCCGCTACAAGCAAGGCGTCGGCGACCGGCTGGCCGGCTTCGCCCTCGCCGAAGTCTACGGCAAGAGCGGCCTGAAATACAAAAGCCCGGCCTTCCGGGAGGCGGAGTTCCGAAAATCGCAGGTTTACGTCTCGTTCGACAACGCCGAAGGGGGCATCGTCTGCAAGGACGACGCCATCCGCGGACTGGAGGTATGCGACGCCTCGATGAAGTTCGTCCCGGCGCAGGGAATGATCGACGACAAGAGCAACCGGCTGGTCGTCTGGAGCAAGCAGGTAAGCCGCCCGACAGCCGTGCGCTACTGCTTCAGCGACGGCGCCATCGGCAATCTCTTCGACACGGCCGGACTCCCCGTGGCCCCTTTCCGCAGCGATGCCGACGACAAGGCCGCTCCGGCCCGCCAGCCCGTCGAGTCGCTCTCGGGAGCTGCTGTGAAGGCCTCGGGTGCAGGCTTCACGGTGGGCAGCTTCCGCCCCGGCGAAAAGTTCTTCACCAACCGGGTCTACCCGCTGACGAAAGTTCCCGAACGCTTTGCCGGTTACGAGATGCTGATGCACGACGCCGGTCTGGGCGAGCAGATGCTCTCCTGCAAAGTAACCGCCCGGGAGAAGTGCCGCATCTACATCGCCGTGCGCCGCAACAGCCACACGGCCAATGTACTGAACGGCTGGAAACCCGAACGCGACGATGAAATCCGCTACACCACGCACGACAAGAACAAACCCGGCATCCTCGGCATCTACTACCGCGACGTGAAAGCCGGAGAGACCGTCACGCTGCCCCGCACCAAGGATTTCGCCGGCGTAACACTCCTCGCACCAAAAATCGACTATACGAAATAGTCCACCACCATGAAAAAACCATCTATCATCCTCACAATCCTCTGTTTCCTGACGCTGCAAAATCTTTGGGCGGCCGGGCCGCTGCAACACGCACAACCCATTGCGGCCGGCGGCGACGAGGGGCTCTCCCCGATGTCATTCGGACTGACATACAGCAACGCTCCGCGCGGCTTCGCCTACATCTCCTCGGAGCAATATCCCGATCTTTTCGTCTTCATAGCGAGCGGAATGCCCGACGCCCGGGGATTCTGGCGCTGTCCTTACGACCGAATCACACCGGAGGGAGAGCTCGTTTATGCCACACCGGAACGCGTGGCAACCCCCTGGGACAAGGAGAAAAAGTTCCCCTCGCAAATCCGCATCTTTCAGGACGGCAAGGAGGTCTACCTGCTGCGCCTCTCCACGAAACGCCTCGTCGTCACCCGCTGGGACGGACGGGCCTTCACGACGATTGCCGAAAGCGTGTTGCAGGGCATTCCCTTCCCGATAGCCTCGTTCGACTGCATCCGCCGCGGCAAACGCGACATCGAACTGGCGATCCTCTGCCACGACGGGCAGTCCTACCGCCCCGAAACGTTCAAAGGCGACCGCCAATCCTACTACGACGGCGCCGAGATCTACCGCGGGGCGCTGCCCGGCTCGGGACTCTTCCGCATGACGCTCGATGCCGGCAACTGGCGGCAGATCACCGATGTCGAACAGGTGGGATGCGATATGAACCTCGTCATCGGGGCCAGTGAACTGGCCTGCGTCCGTTCGGCGGACGGCAGTTACGACGGCTACCTCTTCACCAACAGACTCGGGAGCATGAAGTTCATTCCCTACCTGAAAAAGATTCCGACCCGGGGGCTGTCGCCGCTCCACGCCATGCGTGACAACGAGCATGTCCGCGTACATACGGCTTACAGTTCGCGCGTCATCCCTTATCCCTCGGGCCGGGGCGACCAGCAGGACCTGATAATCGGCGGCGAAGCGGCCATGTACCGCTACCGTTTCCTGAGCTCCACGCCCGAGGGGGCTCCGATCTACTCCGACCCGACGCCCGTACTGCAACGCAACGCCCCGCTCTACGGGGGTTCGCTGACGGTGCCCAATGTCGTGGACTGGGACGGCGACGGCGCATTGGACATCGTCGCCGGCAACTCGGAGGGGCGGCTGCTCTTCTTCAAAAACCGCGGTACGAACACCGAGCCCGACTTCGCCCGTTCGGAGGAGGTCTGCGCCGGAGGCAGCCCGATCCTGCTGCGCCCGGGGTATCACGTCGTGCAGGGTCCTTTCGAGGCTTCGTGGGGTTACCTCTGCCCGAAAGTCTATGACTGGAACGGCGACGGACTGCCCGACGTCGTGGTCTCGGGTTCCCGGGCCAAATTCGAGGTGATGCTCAACCGCGGTACCCGTGAAAAACCCGAACTCGACGCTCCCGTCGCCCTGAGCGTGGACAACCTCGAACTCTACGGCACCTGGCGCGTCCGCCCGGCCATCGCCCGGATCGGCGGCAGCAACCGCATCGTCATCATGGATAAGGACAACGCCCTGCACATGTACCGCCAGATCGACGATTTCAACGTCGAGGACATGGGCAAACTCCGCTTGACGGACGGTTCGCAGATCACCGGCCACAACAACGCGATGGAGTCGCTCGGGCAGATGGGACGCGGCAAACTGAGCTTCGTGGATTGGGACGGCGACGGAAACCTCGACCTGCTGATCGGCTCGGTCAAACGGTCGTCGTACCCCTCGCCCGAACGGGGCCTTCCATACAGCCGTTTCAAAAAGAAAGAGATCGGCCTGCAGGTCATGCTGCTGATAAACGCCGGGACCAATGAAAACATGCGTTTCAAAGAGCCCGTTCAGTTGCAGATCGACGGTAAGGATTTCTACCTCGGCGCCCATTCGAACGCCCCCGAACCCTGCCTGCTGGGTGACACGTCGAAAGGCCCGAACCTGGTGGTCGGATGCGAAAGCGGCAAATATTTCTTCTTCGAACACGACCGGATCACGACCGTCGGCATCGACGACTGACGGCTTTGCCGGCACAAGAAAAGGGCTCTCTGATTTATTCAGAGAGCCCTTTTACGTCGGAACGTCTGCGTCTACCGCATCTCGACCTTGTAGGGCGAGTACATCAGCACGCCCTGCTGGCGGAAGGCTTCGCGGACGGTGTTGTACTCCTTCATCATCAGCCCCAGCTCCGAGCGGGTGAAAGCCTCGCGGACGCTCACGTTGAGCGATGCGATGAAAGCCGCGAATCCCGTCGGGGTTTCGGTCACCTCGGTCACGCGGTAGCTGTCGCCCAGGTCGGCTTTGTCCACCGCCAGCGCAATGGCCGTCTTCAGGCCGCCGTAGGTGTCGATCAGGCCGATGCCCAGTGCATCCGCTCCCGACCAGACCCGTCCGCCGGCGATGTCGAGCACTTTCTCGATAGGCAGGTTGCGGCCTTCGGCCACGTCGTTGGTAAAGGTGGTGTAGACTTTATCCACGCCGCGCATAATCATCGACCGCTGGATGGGGGTGAGGGGTTCCGTGGCGAGGAAGCTCGACGAGGCGTTGCTCTGCACACCGTCGACGGTGATGCCGAGTTTGTTTTTCAGCGCTTCGCGGGTGTCGAGGATCATGCCGAAGACCCCGATGGACCCCGTGAGGGTCAGCCTGTCGGCCACGATCACGTCCGCCGGGCAGGAGATGTAGTAACCGCCGCTGGCGGCATAGGAGCCCATCGACACGACGACGGGTTTCTCGGCCCGGAGCAGTTCGACCTCGCGCCAGATGACGTCCGAAGCCAGCGCGCTGCCGCCGGGGGAGTTGACGCGCAGCACCACGGCCTTAACCTTCTCGTCGTCGCGCACACCGGCGATCTTCGCGGCCAGCGTGTTGCCGTAAATCTCCTTGCCGTAACCCTCGCCGTCGACGATCTGCCCGTCGGCATAGACGATGGCCACCTGGTCGGCGGAGATGTTTTTCAGGTCGGCGCCCACCTGCGAAGCGTAGTCGCCGAGCGTAATGAAGTCATAGTCGTCGGAAACCCCGAGTTCGGCGAAGACATCCTCCATCTGGTCCTCGTAAACCAGGCTGTCGACGAATCCGTATTCGAGCGCCTCTTCAGGAAGCGTCACCTGCAGGTTGTCGGTGATGCGCCGCATTTTCACCGAGTCGATGCCGCGGGATTCGCAGACGGCGCCCGAAATGGTTCCCCACATCGAATTGACGAGCGCCTGCATCTGTTCGCGGTTCGCGGACGACATCTTATCGAGGATAAAGGGCTCCACGGCGCTCTTGTACTTGCAGGCGGTGGGGCGGAACACCTCGGCGCGGAGGTCGAGTTTGTCCAGCAGCCCTTTGTAGAACATCACGTTCGAAGAGAGTCCCGACCAGTCCATGCCGCCCTCGGGCTGCAAGTAGATTTTGTCGGCGACCGAGGCGAGGTAATACTGCCCCTGGGAATAGGTCTCGTTGTAGGCAATGATGAACTTGCCGCTCTGTTTGAATTCGAGCAGCGCTTCGCGAAGCTCTTCCAGCAGCGCCGATCCCGTGACACCGCCTTCGCCATTCATGCGCAGGTAGATGCCTTTGATGCGGTCGTCGGCCCCGGCGGCCTCGATAGCCCGGAGCGCTTTGAACAGCGACAGCTGCCGCGTGGCCTGGAGCGTCATCAGGTCGATGCCGGCCAGCGGATCGGACGAGGGGGCGTCGGTCAGCACCTCCGAAAAGTCGATCTTCAGGATCGATTCGGGATGCACCGCAACGCTCTTGTCCATCGACCCGGCGATGCCCAGCAGAATGAAAATCCAGAGGAAAAAGACCAGGAACGTCCCCACGACGACCGCAAGGAGCCCGGCCAGAAAAGTCTTTACAAAATTCATAATCCTTTATTTATTTGTTCATAATTCTTTTTTCTCAGGAGCAAATATAACGATATTTTACGAAAAACAAATAATATTTATCGTTTTTCGATAAAAAAGTAGGGTATCCTATATTTATTATCCAAAATATACGTTATCTTTACCGGAGATTTAAGCGTTTCTGTCCATGGAAGAAAAAATCAAACACCTGCTCGCAGCGGTCGTCCATCCCGAAACGGGGCAGGACATCGTCACGAGCGGATTTATCGAACATACGGCGGCCGCGAACGGGAAAGTCACCGTCGTCCTGCGCTTCGCCAAAGCCCGCGACCCGTTCGCGGTGAAGATCAAGAACCAGGCCGAAGCCCTTTTGCGCGAGGCGTTTCCGGACGCCGAAGTGCTGGTCGTCATCAAAGAGGGCGGGGCGGCCCCGCGTCCCGAACCCAAACTGCAGACCACCACGGGCGGCATCGCCAAGGTGATCGCCGTGGCTTCGGGCAAGGGCGGGGTAGGCAAGTCCACCGTCACGGCCAACCTGGCCGTCGCCCTGCGGAACATGGGGTTCCGCGTGGGGATTCTCGACGCCGACATTTACGGACCTTCGCAGCCCAAGATGTTCGGCGTGGAAGGATATGTCCCCGAAGCCATTGCCGAGGAGGGCGTGGACCGCATCGTCCCGGCCGAGTCGATGGACATCCGGCTGATGTCGATCGGCTTCTTCATCAAACCCACCGACGCCCTGCTGTGGCGCGGGGCCATGGCCGTCAGCGCCCTGAAGCAGATGATCCACCAGACCCGGTGGGGAACGCTCGACTTCCTGCTGGCGGACCTGCCTCCCGGCACGGGCGACGTGCACCTCTCGATCATCGGGGAGTTGAAGATCGACGCCGCGGTGATCGTCTCGACGCCCCAGCAGATCGCCGTGGCCGACGTCGTGCGCGGCGTGGAGATGTTCCGCAACGAAAATGTCAACATCCCCGTGGCGGGCATCGTCGAGAACATGGCGTGGTTCACCCCCGCCGAACTCCCGGAAAACCGCTACTACATCTTCGGACACGGCGGAGCCCGGGCCTATGCCGAGCGGAGCGGCGTGGATTTCCTGGGCGAAATACCGATCGTACAGTCGATTATGGAAGGAGGGGAGGAGGGACGCCCCGCGGCCGGAATCGACGCACGCGTGGAGGAGAACTACCGGGCGATCGCCGAAAAGATCGTTTCAAAAGTGATGAAAAACGGTTGATAACTCCCCCGATAACCTGTCGATAACCGTTGGAAAAAAGGTGAAAAGTCGGGGCCTGAAAATTTGCTTTTTGGAAAACGACCCGACTATATACGGTTTTTCCCCGAAACCAAATTTTTTTATGACAAGTTATGCCGGGGTCATACAGGCCGGAAACGGCACGAAATGTTAAAAACAAAAACGTGTCGATATGTCGACAACCGTTTTCAACAACTGTTGATTATTTTTTTATTTTTTTGATTTTTAATTCATTATAATTCAAAATAAGAAACAAAAAAAAGAAAAAATGTTGATTGGAAAATAACACGCCCGGTTGTCAACAGTATCAACAGCTATTATATCTATTCTTCTTTATTATTTAAATAAATTAAAAGAATAAAAATAAAAAATGAACGTCGATAACTCAGCCGAACTCAGCCGCCGTATCGGGGAACTCAAACGGGAGAAGAACGCCGTGATCCTGGCGCACTACTATACAACGCCCGAGGTGCAGGCCGTCGCCGACTTCCTGGGCGACTCGCTCGCCCTGTCGGTAAGGGCCCAGTCGGTCGATGCCGACATCATCCTCTTCGCCGGAGTGCACTTCATGGCCGAGACCGCCAAGGTCCTCTGCCCCGAAAAAAAGGTGCTGATTCCCTGCCCCGAGGCGGGATGCTCGCTGGCCGAGTCGTGCGACGCCGCGGAGTTCGCGGCCTTTAAGGCGCAGCATCCCGGGCATACGGTGGTCTCCTATGTCAACACTACGGTCGGCGTGAAGGCTCTGACGGACATCTGCTGCACCTCGTCCAACGCCCTGAAGGTCGTGGAGTCGATCCCCGCCGACCAGCCGGTGATCTTCGCCCCGGACCGCAACCTGGGCGCCTATATCCAGAAGCTCACCGGGCGGCAAAATATGGTGCTGTGGAACGGCGCCTGCCATGTCCATGAGGAATTTTCGCTCGAAAAACTCCTGAAGCTCAAACAGGAGCATCCCGAAGCCCGGGTCGTGGCGCACCCTGAATGCCGTGCCTATATCCTCGAGGCGGCCGATTTCGTGGGTTCCACGGCGGGTATCCTGGAGTACTGCGGACGGAGCGATGCGCAGGCGTTTATCGTCGTGACCGAATCGGGTATCCTGGCCGAGATGAAGAAGCGCTATCCCGGAAAGACCTTTATCCCGGCGCCTCCCGACGACGAGACCTGCGCCTGCAACAACTGCCGCTATATGAAGATGGTGACGCTGGAGAACATCTGCGCGTGCCTCGAGAACGAAGCGCCCGAGATCGTCCTCGACGAAGAGGTGCGCCGCAGCGCCGAGCGCTCGATCCTGAACATGATCGCCATCAAATAGTTTTTTCTTCTTTTAGCTTTTAATTCTTTTTCTTTTTTTTATAAATAAATCTAATTTACAAAAAAATAATAAAAAAACATGAAAAAACTCTTTTTACTGTTTGCTGCGGCGTGCGTCACCCTTTCGGCCGCGGCAGACGAGGGCATGTGGATGCTGCCCTACCTCCAGAAGATGAACGCCAGGGACATGAAGGCCCGCGGCTGCAAACTCTCGGCCGAGGAGATTTACAGCATGAACAACTCCTCGCTGAAAGACGCCATCGTCATCTTCGGAGGCGGCTGCACGGGTGAGATCGTCTCGCCCGACGGACTGCTCTTCACCAACCACCACTGCGGCTACGGGTCGATCCAGGCCCTGTCGTCGGTGGAACACGACTACCTGAAGAACGGCTTCTGGGCCATGTCGCGCGCCGAGGAGATTCCCGCCCCGGGGCTCAAAGTGCGCTTCATCCGCAAGATCGTCGACGTAACGTCCGACGTATTGGGCGCCGTGCCCGACATCGCGGGCGGCGAGGAGCGTTCGCGCCTGGTGGCAGAGCATGCGGAGGCCGTGAAGAGCCGCTTCGAGACGGAGAATCCCGGCATGGAGATTTCGGTGAAATCGTTCTTCGGGGGCAACCAGTTCTTCGCGTTCGTGATCGAGGTCTTTTCGGACGTGCGCCTGGTCGGCACGCCCCCGACGTCGATCGGCAAGTTCGGAGGTGACACCGACAATTGGATGTGGCCGCGTCATACGGGCGATTTCTCGGTCTTTCGGGTCTATGCCGGACCCGATAATAAGCCGGCCGATTATGCGCCCGGAAACCGCCCTTATAAGGCCGATAAATTTCTGAAGATTTCCCTGAACGGTTACGACGAAGCCGACTTCGCGATGATTATGGGTTTCCCGGGGTCGACGCAGCGTTACATGACCTCTTACGAGATCGACCGGATGCTGGAGGTGGAGAATCCCCAGCGCATCTTCATCCGCGGCGAGCGGCAGGCGATCCTCAAAGAGGATATGGCCGCCAGCGACAAGGTCCGCATCCAGTATGCGTCGAAATACGCCCAGTCGTCGAACTACTGGAAGAATTCGATCGGTATGTCGCGCGGTATCAAACGCTTGGATGTAAAGGGCCGCAAGCAGGAGCAGGAGGCCGCTTTCCGGGCGTGGGCGGCCAAAAACACGCTGCCGACCGAAGGGTACGTGGATGCACTGGACAAGATTCGCGAATCGGTGGAGGAGAACCTCCCCTATTTCGCCTCGCAGCAGTATCTGCAGGAGGCGTTCCTGCGGGCCGTGGAGATACTCGCTCCGGCGCGCTACACCGCTTCGCTGGAGGGCGATGCCCTGGAAAAGGGATTGAAAGGATTTTATAAGGATTACAACATGCCGACGGACCGCCGCGTCGCCAAGCGGATGTTCCGGATCGTCCGGGAGAACTGCAAGGAACTGCCTTCGGTATTCGCCGAGGTGATCGACAAGCAGTTCGGAGGCGATACGGATGCCTATGTGGATTATCTTTACGCCAATTCGGTGTTCGCCGACGAACAGCGGGCGCTGGAGGCCGTGGCGTCGGGTAAGGAGCTTAAGGAGGACCCGGCGGTGGTGTTGAGTGAATCGATCGTCGGCAAGATGCGCGAACTGGGCAATGCCCAGAAAGCCGGGCGTCAGAAATATGCCGACGGGCACCGCCTCTATATCGCCGGCCTGATGCGCATGCAGCCCAAGAAAGCGTGGGCTTCGGATGCCAATTTCACGATCCGCCTGACCTATGGGCGCGTACTGCCTTACGATCCGGCAGACGGTATCCGCTACAACTATTACACGACGCTCAAAGGCGTGATGGAGAAGGAGAATCCCGAAAATCCGACGGAGTTCACCGTGCCTGCGAAGCTTAAGGAGCTCTATGCAGCCAAGGATTTCGGCCGTTATGCCAATGCCGGGGGCGAGCTTCCGACCTGCTTCCTGGCCGACTGCGACATCACGGGCGGCAACTCGGGATCGCCGGTGCTCAATGCCAAGGGATCGCTCATCGGACTGGCTTTCGACGGCAACTGGGAGGCGATGTCGGGCGACGTGGCTTTCGAGCCCGAATTGCAGCGCACGATCGCGGTCGATGTACGTTATGTGTTGTTCGTCATCGACAAATTCGCCGGCGCCGGATGGCTGCTCGACGAACTCCAGTTCGAATAAATCCGCATGTTGAGGCGGAACAAAAGAGGCGTGCCCCGCGGGGTGCGCCTCTTTTTATTGACAACCTTTCACAAAATAGGTGCATTTAGTTCTTAAATAGCTCAAAATTTAGTAATTTTGACAGAAATTAGTAATACTGTATCTGTTTTATGGCAAAAGAGTTCAAACGCTACCTCGTGACATCGGCGCTCCCCTATGCGAATGGTCCCGTGCATATCGGCCACCTGGCGGGAGTTTACATACCTTCGGACATCTATACCCGTTACCTGCGGCTCAAAGGCTGCGACGTGATCTCGGTCTGCGGATCGGATGAACACGGCGTACCCATCACCATCAAAGCCCGTAAGGAGGGCGTGACGCCCCAGCAGATCGTGGACCGTTACCACGCACTGATTAAAAAATCGTTCGAGGGGCTGGGAATGTCGTTCGACATCTATTCGAGAACCTCGTCCGAGACGCATGCCGAGACCGCTTCGGCCTTTTTCCGGAAACTCTATGACGAGGGTAAGTTCATCGAAAAGACCTCGATGCAGTATTACGACGAGGAAGCGCAGACTTTTCTGGCCGACCGTTATATCGTGGGCACGTGTCCTAAGTGCGGCAACGACCGCGCTTATGGCGACCAGTGCGAGAAGTGCGGTTCTACCCTTTCGCCCGACGAGCTGATCGATCCCCACAGTGCCGTGTCGGGTTCGGTGCCCGTGAAACGCGAAACGAAGCACTGGTATCTGCCGCTGGACCGGTATGAGGAGTTCCTCCGCGAATGGATTCTGGAGGGACACAAGGAGTGGAAAACGAACGTTTACGGGCAGTGCAAGAGCTGGCTCGACGGAGGGCTTCAGCCGCGTGCCGTGAGCCGCGACCTCGACTGGGGCATTCCGGTTCCCGTGGAGGGCGCCGAGGGCAAGGTGCTCTATGTGTGGTTCGACGCTCCTATCGGTTATATATCTGCTACAAAGGACCTTACACCCGATTGGGAACGTTACTGGAAGTCGGAGGACACCAAGATGGTGCACTTTATCGGCAAGGACAACATCGTCTTCCACTGCATCGTGTTCCCCTCGATGCTGAAAGCGCACGGGGATTATATCCTGCCCGAGAACGTGCCGGCCAACGAGTTCCTGAACCTCGAGGGCGACAAGATTTCGACTTCGCGCAACTGGGCCGTGTGGCTCCATGAGTACCTCGAAGAGTTCCCCGGCAAGGAGGACGTACTGCGTTATGTCCTGTGCGCCAACGCCCCCGAAACCAAGGACAACGACTTTACGTGGAAGGATTTCCAGGCCCGTAACAACAACGAACTGGTAGCCGTGCTGGGTAATTTCGTCAATCGCGCGCTGGTGCTGACGCAGAAATACTACGGCGGCAAGGTCCCGGCCTGCGGCGAGCTGAACGATTACGACCGTCAAACCATTGCCGAGGTGGCCGCCGTGAAGGCTTCGCTCGAGGCGAATATCGAGAGTTACCGGTTCCGTGAGGCGCTGAAGGACGCCATGAACATCTCGCGCATCGGTAATAAATACCTCGCCGATACCGAGCCGTGGAAGGTGATTAAAACCGATCCGAAACGGGTGGAGACGATCCTCAACATCGCTTTGCAGATCACGGCCAATACGGCTGTCGCCATCGAACCTTTCATGCCTTTTTCGGCAGCGAAGATACTCGGAATGCTCGCCGTTGAAAAATTCAGTTGGGAGCGGTTGGGCGCTATGGACCTAATTCCGGCCGGTCATACGATCGGTGAACCTGCCCTGCTGTTCGAGAAGATCGAGGACGACGTGATTCAGCGACAGCTGGACAAACTCGCCGCGACGAAAGCAGCCAATGAAGCCGCTGAAATGAATCAAAGTATTGAACCTCAAAAAGATACGATTCAGTTTGACGATTTTCAGAAAATGGATATTCGCGTTTCGACGATTTTGGAGGCCGAGAAAGTGGCCAAAACCAAGAAATTGTTGAAACTGACGGTCGATACGGGCATCGATAAACGGGTGATCGTCTCGGGAATCGCCGAACATTTCACCCCCGAAGAGCTCGTTGGCAAGCAGGTTCTCGTGCTGGTGAACCTCGCACCGCGCGAATTGAAGGGAATTCTCTCCAACGGCATGATCCTGATGGCCGAGGATGCTTCGGGAAAATTGCGTTTGCTGCAGCCCGGCGAAATGACCAATAATGGGGCTGTCGTCGGATAAGCGGAAAATGAAACGAATGAATTTTTCAAATTTTCTAACAATTACTGATATGGAAACAACAGATTGGAGCGCCTTGGGGTTTGACTATCGCAAGACCGATTGGAATGTCCGCTACTCCTACACCGATGGTAAGTGGAGCCCGATGGAGGTTACGCAGGACGAGTATATCAAAATGCACATGTCGGCTTCGTGCCTGCACTACGGCATCGAACTCTTCGAAGGCCTGAAAGCCTTCCGCGGCATCGACGGCAAGGTCCGCCTGTTCCGTGTTGCCGACAATGCGCGGCGTCTCCAGTCGTCGGCCGAGCGGCTTTGCCTGCCGGTGCCTTCGATCGAAATGATCGTCGATGCCTGCATCGAAGTCGTTAAGCGCAACGAGCGTTTTGTGCCCCCTTACGGTACGGGTGCTTCGCTCTACCTGCGTCCCGTGATGTTCGGAACGACGGTCGGTCTGGGTGTGAAACCTGCCAAAGAGGCCCTGCTGATTGTTTACTGTTCGCCGGTGGGTGCGTATTTCAAAGGTGGAATCAAACCGATTCGGGTTGCTATCGATCGGGAACAGGACCGTGCTGCTCCACGTGGAACAGGCGACGTGAAGGTCGGCGGGAACTATGCGGCCAGCCTGCTTTCGGGAGAGAAAGGACATGAACTGGGTTATTCCAATATCATGTATCTCGATGCCGCCGAGCATAAGTATATCGAGGAGTGCGGTGCTGCCAACTTTTTCGGCATCAAAGAGGGCAAGTATATTACCCCGAAATCGCCTTCGGTGTTGCCATCCATTACCAATATGAGCCTTCGTCAGCTTGCCCGGGATATGGGGCTGACCGTCGAAGAGCGTCATATTCCGGTCGAGGAACTGGCTACTTTCGAGGAGTGCGGCGCCTGCGGAACGGCTGCCGTTATCTCCCCTATCGGTTATGTCTACGATCTCCAGACTAAAGCAGCGTATAATTACGGCGAGGAAGTCGGCAAGAATTGCCTGGAACTTTACACCCGCTTGCAGGATATTCAGTACGGACGAGCCGAGGATAAATATGGCTGGTGTACAATTGTGCTGTAAGTTTATTTGCTTTAATTAATAAGGGCCGCCTTTCGGGCGGCCCTTATTAATTTGTTCCACGTGGAGCAATTGTTGTATGTCCGGGATTTGTTCCACGTGGAACCTTTTTATCTTCCGAATTTCACCAGCAGAACGTTGACGTCGGCGGGTGAAACTCCGGGGATGCGCGACGCCTGCCCTATCGTTGTCGGCCGGATGCGTGATAGTTTCTGACGGGCTTCGATGGTCAGCGAATTCATCGAATGAAAGTCGAAATCGTTCGGAATGGAGATATTTTCGAGACGATGGAGTTTCTCGGCGATGAATTTTTCACGTTCGATGTATCCTTTGTATTTGATCTGTATCTCCGCCTCTTCGATCACCTCGGCGTCTATCTCGTTTTCGGCGATGAATTTCTTTAGTTTGGGCAGGACCGTTTGCAGCGATTCGAACGTAACATTGTTACGCATCAGGATATCATAGAGCTTCCTGCCCTGCGTCAAAGGCTCCGAATTTACCGATTTTAAATAGTCGTTAATTTCTGCTGCTTTGATGCTCTGTCGGCGCGCGAATTCTACAAGTGATTCTACGAGCGTATTTTTTTTGACAAAATGGTCGTATCTTTTCTGCGGAATCAGTCCGATTTTATATCCTAACGGAGTCAGCCGGATATCGGCATTGTCCTGTCGGAGCAGGATGCGATACTCGGCCCGCGAGGTGAACATGCGGTAAGGTTCATCCACTCCCTTGGTCACGAGGTCGTCGATCAGGACGCCGATATAGGCTTCGTCGCGTTTCAACACGATCGGCTCCTCCCCTGCCAGCGCCCGGTGCGCATTGATTCCGGCCATCAGACCTTGTGCTGCGGCCTCTTCGTAACCGGTCGTCCCGTTGACCTGCCCGGCAAAGTAGAGTCCCGAAACCAGCTTGGTTTCGAGGGAATGATGCAGTTGCGTGGGCGGAAAATAGTCGTATTCGATGGCATATCCGGGGCGGTAGATGTGTAAATCTTCGAATCCCCGGATTTTATGTAACGCTTTCCATTGTACGTCCCAGGGCAGCGACGATGAAAAACCGTTGAGATAATACTCGTTGGTTGTGCGGCCTTCGGGTTCCAGGAAGAGCTGGTGCTGCTCCTTGTCGGCAAAGGTACGGAGCTTGTCCTCGATCGAAGGACAGTAGCGCGGACCGATGCCGCAGATGGTTCCGTTGAACAGGGGCGACTGGTCGAAACCGCTGCGCAGGATGTCGTGAACCTCGATGGAGGTATAAACTAAAAAACACGGAAGCTGCTCTTTGACCGGCTGTGTATCCGGGGAAAATGAAAATTTAGCCGGGTTTTCATCGCCGTATTGGGGTTCGAGCCGTTCGAAATCGATGGTCCGGGCGTCGAGGCGCGCCGGGGTTCCGGTTTTCATGCGTCCGGTTTCGAAGCCGATCTTCCGGAGACATTCGGTGATGCCGTGCGAAGCGGCGTCTCCCGCCCTGCCCCCTTCGGCATGCGAGGTCCCGCAGTGCATCAGTCCTCCGAGGAAAGTTCCCGAGGTGAGAATCACGGCGCGGCAGGTGAATTCTACGCCCATGCGGGTCCGCACTCCCGTAAGACGGGGTTTTTGTGTGGCGGACCGGAGGTTGTCTTGGTTCGGAGCCGGCTCTGCGCCCGGGGTGTTCAGTCGTGCGGGATTTGTGCCCGGGGTGTTGTCGAACAGCAGTTCGGTCGCCGCATCTTGCCAGATATAGAGGTTCCAGGTGTTTTCGAGCGTATGGCGCCACTCTTCCGAAAAGCGGGTCTTGTCGCACTGGGCCCGGGGGCTCCACATCGCGGCGCCTTTCGACCGGTTGAGCATCCGGAACTGGATGGTAGAGAGGTCGGTGATGCGTCCCATCTGGCCCCCTAAGGCGTCTATCTCTCTGACAATCTGTCCTTTAGCTACTCCGCCGACTGCCGGGTTGCACGACATGGAGGCCATCTTGTCCATGTCCATCGTGAGCAGCAGCGTGCGCGAACCCAATCGTGCGGCGGCCGAGGCGGCCTCGCATCCGGCGTGTCCGCCTCCGATGACGATGATGTCGTAGTCGAGCGTCATAGTTCTTTCTCCCAGAATTTCAGGTACTTGTCTTCCTTACGGTGCATCTGTGCATTAGTACGGGGGGTCTTGTCGCCCTGGCCGCAGAGGTGCAGCACCCCGTGGACCACTACCCTGCGCATCTCCTGCAGCGTCGGAAAGCCGTATTGGCGGGCGTTGTCGGCCACGGTTTCGACGTCGATGAAGATGTCGCCCGAGACGATTCGCGTGCCCTTGCGGTCGCTGTAGTCGAACGTGATGACGTCGGTGAAATAGTCGTGCCCGAGGTATTGGCGGTTCATCTCCAGCAGGCGTTGCGCCGAGCAGAAGATATAGGTGACGTCGCCTAGCGTATAACCCTCGGCCTCGGCCACGTCGTGCAGCCACCGGGCCGTGAGGCGTTTCTGCGGGAGGCGGTAGGAACAGTCGTCGGTATAGTATCTGACAGCCATTTTTTCGTTGTTGTTAAGTCGTGCCCGTCCCGGGGTTTCGGTGCAGGGGCGGATGCCGTGCCGGTTGCCGGACGGACCCGCAGGGACCGGCGGTTTTATTTGAAACAGTCCTCGGCGCGCATCCTCTGCCCGGGATTGGGCGGGTAGATGCCGAAGACGAGTTTGAACTCCGTTTCCATCGTCATCACGTTGACCGACGAGCCGATGGTTCCCAACTGTGCGTTTCTTGCCACTTTCTGGCCCTTTTCGACGCAGATCGTCCCCAGGTTGGCATAGGAGGTTATGTATTCTCCGTGAGCCACGTAAACGTCGTATTTGTTGGTGATGCGGTTGCGTTTGATGTCGACGACCTTGCCGTCGTAGATCGAGATCACGTGGGCGCCTTTCGGGCCCGTGATCTCGGCCATGTTCTCCTTGTAGCGTTTCACGCGCCCGGCCGTCACCGGGAGCCGCAGTCCCGAGGTCTTCGTCGAGAACGAGGCGCCCTCGGTGTTGCCTTTCGTGAGTTTGCGCAGTTCGCCGATCGCCACGTCTAACTGCTGCTCCTGCGAAATCTTGCGCTGGAGGGCCTGTTTCTCTTTCTGCGACAGGGAGCGGATGCTGGCCTTGGCGTTGCGGGCGTCGCGCTGGAGCTTTTCGCGCTGCGCCGAGAGGTTCCGCGTCACCGAGTCGAGCGACCGCTTGCGGCGGTCGAGCTCCTCCTTTTCGTGGCGCACCTGGACGGTCAGTTCCTCGATGTCGCGCAGCTTGCGTTCGCGCAGCGAAGCCACCTCGCGCAAAGCGGTGATCTTGCGGGCCACATCCGTGAAATCGCGCGACGAGAAGAGGAAAGTCAGGTAGTTGTTGTGCTTGTAGTTGCGGTAGGCTTCGCGCACCATTTCGCCGTATTGCGCCCGGTCGCGCTGGAGCGTCGCCGAGAGGTTGCCGGCCACGCTGTCCGTGCGGGCGATCTCCTCGCGCAGGAGGCGGGCCTGCTTCTCGGTTTCGTCGAGCAGCTGGTTCCGGGAGTCGATCTGGCGCGCCAGACGGCGGACCCGCTCTTCGGAATCCGAACGGCCTTTCTGGAGCTTCGAGATCTCCTTTTCCTCGGTGGCGATCCGCTTTTCGAGGGCCGCGATGACCTTCTTCTGCGCCTCGATGCGGTTGTCCGTAGTCTGCTGGGCAACGGCGGCGAGGGAGAAGAGCAGGAATGCGAGGGTCAGTATGCGGAGGGGTCTCATGGGCGGATTATTCGGAGGTTTTGGCGTTCTTGGCGGGTTGTTTCAGCCGCAGTTCGATCTGTCGGGCGTCGTACCCTTTTTCGAGGGCGCGCTTCCAGTAAACCTCGGCCATGAACTGTTCGCCCAGCTCGTGGAGGATGTCGCCGTAGTGGACCATCAGTTCGGGGCTTTTCTGCCCGTCGAGCGCCACGGCTTTTTGCAGGACTTTCTTGGCTTCGTCCGTGTGTCCCAGTTTGAAGAGCACCCACGCATGGGTGTCCAGATAGGTCGGATTGTTGTCGGTGAGCGCCACCACGCGGCTCGACATCGAGAGCGCCCGCTCGAGGTCGCGCTCCTCCAGCGAGAGGAAATAGGCGTAGTTGTTGAGCACCATGGGGTTGTCGGGACGGTATGCGAGACTGCGCTCGTAGGCTTTGTAACACTCCTTCATGGCTTTGCGGTAGGGCCCCGAGCGGCCCTCTTTCGCCGCACGGCCCTCGTCCCACTCGGGAACTCCCGCGGCGGCCTGCTGGTGCCACGTGTCGCCGATCATGCCCCAGATCACGCCCCGCAGCGAGTCGGTGTCGGCATAGCGGAGCGACTCCTTGTAGGCTTTGACCGCTCGCCCGTACTGCTTCGAGCTGTTCATCACATGGCCTTTCGAGATGTGGAAGTCGACCTTGTCGGGGAAGAGTTCCAGGGCCCGGGTGACGTATTTCTCCACCGAGTCGGGGTGCTGGAGGTAGGTCTCGATGTCGATCACCGACCGGTAGAAATCCTCCACCGGCGGTTGGTCTTCGAGACGGCTCTTGTAGAGCGCGAGGGCCTGCTCCAGCTCGCCCGAAGCGATCAGGTGGCCGGCGTAGAGCTCCACGACGCGCTTGTCCCCGGGATAGCGGATTGCGAGGACCGAGGCCAGGTCGTTGAGCTGGAAGTAATATTCGCGGTAAAAGCGCGTGTCGGAGGTGAACTGTTCGAAGCGTTTGATCTTCGTTTCGAGCGGCACGGCGTCCGCGAGAAAGAGCTTCCGGGTGACGGCCAGCAGCGACCGGTAATCCTGCCGTGCGGTGTGGAAATCGGCCAGGGCCATCAGCGCCTGGACATTCGTGGAGTCGATCTGCAGCGCCCGGCCGTACTCGGCGAGGGCCAGCGAATCCTTGCCGTCGACCCCGTAGAGGTCGGCCAGCACGATGTGGTGCTGCACCTCGTAGGGTGCGGCTTCGACCATGGCGCGGGCTTCGTCGACGGCTTTGCCGATCTGGTTTGTAGCCACCAGCATCCGCCGTTTCATGGCGCTCAGCAGCGGGATGCGTCCGAAGCGCAACTCCGCCGAATCGAGCGTCGCGAGGGCCATGAAAGGTGACCGTTTCTGCTCGTAGAGGGCCGCCACGATGCGGTAGCTGTCCGGGTCCTTAGGGTCGTTTTCCAACAGGCGGCGGTAGACTTTCAGCGCCTCGTCGAGGCGGTTGGACATAATCAGCGCCTGCCCGTAGAACTGGTGGTACCATTTGTTCGCGGTGTCGAGCCGGTAGGCGCGGCGGGCCAGCTCCACGGCCTCGTCGGGCGACGATTCGAGGATGCTGCCGGCCAGTTCGTAGTAAGCCGGGGCATAGGTCGAGTCGCTCAGGATCGCTTCGCGGAACAACTTCCGGGCCCGGGCCGTGTCGCCCGCGATGACGTTTTGTTTGATGCCCTCGGTGTAGAGCCACACGCTGCGCAGCGAGTCGGGATATCCGGGCGCTTCCGGGGAGCCCTTCCCGGCGACGAATGCCGAAAAGAAGAGCAGGCAGAAAAGCGTTATCGCTGTCAGGCGTTTCATGGGCAGGGATGTTTAAAGCGCTTCGTCGAACTGGTGGAGGAACCGCACGTCGTTCTCGAAATAGAGACGCAGGTCCTTCACGCCGTATTTGAGCATGGCAATGCGCTCAATACCCATGCCGAAAGCGAATCCCGAATATTTTTCGGGGTCGATATCGTTGGCTTTCAGAACGTTCGGGTCCACCATGCCGCAGCCCATGATCTCCAGCCATCCGGTGCCTTTGCAGACCGGACATCCCTTGCCGCCGCAGAGGTTGCACGAGACGTCGACCTCGGCCGAAGGCTCCGTGAAAGGGAAATACGACGGGCGCATGCGGATCACCGCCTGCTCGCCGAAGACCTCTTTGGCGAAGTAGAGCAGCGACTGTTTCATGTCGGCGAACGAGACTCCCTCGTCGATGTAAAGACCCTCGATCTGGTGGAAGATGCAGTGCGCGCGGTAGGAGATGGCCTCGTTGCGGAATACGCGGCCGGGGCAGATGACGCGGATGGGAGGCTTCTGGTGCTCCATCGTGCGGACCTGGATCGACGAGGTGTGCGTGCGCAGCAGGATGTCGGGGTCCTTCTCGATGAAGAACGTGTCCTGCATGTCGCGCGCCGGGTGTTCGGGCGGGAAGTTCAGGGCCGAGAAGACGTGCCAGTCGTCCTCGATCTCCGGACCGTCGGCCACCGTGTAGCCCAGCCGCGAAAAGACTTCGACGATCTGGTTTTTGACCAGCGAGATCGGGTGACGCGACCCGAGGTGTTCGGCCGAGCCGGGGCGCGTCAGGTCGTCGGTTCGGGCGGAGTTGTCCGTCGCGGCGTTCTGCAACTCCTCGCGCAGGGAGTTGATGCGCTCCGTGGCCTCGTTTTTGAGGCGGTTCAGCCGCTGTCCCAGGTCGCGTTTGAGCTCGGGGGCAACTGTTTTGAACTCCTCCATCAGGGCGGTCAGCTCACCTTTCTTGCCGAGGATTTTGATGCGGAATTCCTCGATCTCGGCGGCGGCTTTGGGCTTAAACTCCTCGACACGTCGGAGGAGTTCGTTGATTTTGTCGATCATATTTTGCTCGTATTTCTTTTTTACCTACTTTTGAGAGATATCCTTGTAACGCGCAAAGTTATAAAAAATTTGAGATATGTTGCGTAAAATCGCCTCATTTGTCCTGACGCTCCTGCTGGCAGCGCTTCCCGCCTCGGCCCAGAAGGTCGGGGTCGTGATGAGCGGCGGCGGCGCAAAGGGACTTTACCATATCGGCGTCCTGGAGGCGCTCGAACAGAACGGCGTGCCGGTCGATTACGTGGCCGGGACCTCGATGGGCTCGATCATCGCGGCTATGTACGCCGCAGGATACTCCCCGGCGGAGATGCGGGCGATCGTCAACTCGGGCGTGGTCCGCGAGTGGGTTTCGGGGCGCATCGACCCCAACCGTTATATGGCCTACTACCGGCAGCTGGGGAACAATCCCGGCTTCCTGAGCATGCGCATCGACGTCGAAGGCCCCGCCGGGAAGCGGCTGCGGGCCCCCCGGAACCTGATCTCCTCGACCCAGATCGACATGGCCCTGACGGAACTGTTCGCCCCGGCGACGGCCGCTGCGGACGGTGATTTCGACCGCCTGATGGTCCCGTTCCTCTGCGTGGCCAGCGACATGAACAGCCGCGGGCCGGTGGTGATGCGCCGCGGCGACCTGAGCGAGGCGGTCCGTTCGTCGATGTCCATTCCGCTGGTGTTCAAACCGATGGTGAAAGATTCGATGCTGCTCTACGACGGCGGCATCTACGACAACTTTCCCTGGAAGCCCCTCGACCGGGATTTCCGGCCCGACCTGATCGTCGGGTCGATCTGCACCGAGGGCAACACCCCGCCCAGCGAGCGGAGCAACATCATGGATCAGGCCTTCATGCTGGCCATGCACGAAACCGACTACACGCTGCCCGAGGATCGCAGCGTCACGATCCGCCGCGCCGTGGACGTCAACATGCTCGACTTCGACCAGGCCGAAGCGATCATGGATGCGGGTTACGAGGACGCCATGGCGGCGATGCCGCAGCTGCTCGAAAAGATTGGGGAGCGGCGCGATTCGACCTACTACGCCGAGCGTCGCGAGGCGTTCCGCAAGAGGTGTCCGCCGCTGGTTTTCAACGACTACAAGCTCGAGGGACTGAAATCGGCCCAGCGGGCCTATATCCGCGATTTCGTGCAGGTGGACCGCCGCACGCCGGGCATCCAGCGGCCGATGGGATTCGAGGAGCTGAAAGACAATCTCTACGAGGTGCTTGCCGGCGGGGAATTTACGATGGGTTTTCCTGTCGTGCGCTACGATTCGGTCCGGAAAGGCTATTCGTTCGAAGCCCGGTTCGGCACGCGCCCCAACTTTAAGGTCACCATCGGCGGAAACATCTCCTCGACGGCTTTCAACCAGGCCTACATCGGCGTCAACCATCACTGGATCGGCCGCGTGTCGCAGCAGTTGGGGGCCGACCTCTACCTGGGTCCGATCTACACGTGGGGCGCCGTCGGCGGCCGCACGGATTTCTATGCCTGGAAGCCGATCTTCCTCGACTATTCCTACAACTTTGCGGTGCGCAACTTCCGTCACGGCTATTTCGGCAACGTCACCAAGGTCCGCAATGCCGAGCAGGTCAAAAACAGCGAGAGCTTCTTCTCCACAGCCGTGGGGATGCCGTTGACCCACCGCAGCGTCCTGACGCTGCGCGCCAATGGCGGACATGTCAACTACCGTTACGATTCGGATGTGCTGTTCGCCGACGACACCGACCATTCGCGCTTTTCGTTCTTCGGACTGCGGGCCGGAATCGCCCGCAATACGCTCGACAAGTTCCTCTATCCCCGCCGGGGTTCGGACCTGCAGCTCTCGGCTATTTTCGTCACCGGACGCGATAAGTACCAGCCCTACGATTCGGGACGTTTCATCTCGCGCGAGACGCGGCAGTGGTTAGGGGCCCGCTTCACTTGGGACAAGTTCTTCGACGTGCCGGGGGTCAGCTGGTTTTCGTTCGGATTCAACGTGGATGCGGTTTTTACGAACCATCCGACGTTCCGGACCGAGTCCGCGACGCTGATGTCGATGCCTGACTATGCGCCCGTGTCGCACATGCGGATGGTCTACATGCCCGACTACCGGGCCCGGCGCTTCGTGGGCGGCGGGCTGATGCCGACGTTCGACCTGATGCCCAACTTCTTCTTCCGCACGGGCTTCTACGCCATGTACCGCGACAAGCGCGACTTCAACCCGCTCGGGGAACCCGACCGGCGCTGGCACTACGTCGCCGAGGCGTCGTTTGTCTACCACACCCCGATTGGCCCTGTGAGCCTCGCCCTGACGAAATACGAGGTGCAGAACTGGAAGAACATGTACCTGACTTTCAATTTCGGCTATGCGATCTTTGCCCCGAAGGGGACGTTCTATTGATTGGGTTTTAACTTTGAAAACAGAAAAGCGTCCGGGAATTCCCGGACGCTTTTCTTAATTTAGCGGGGAGCGAAACATTGGCTCGGAAACCCGATGACCCGGCGTCGCCCTCTAAAACCCGGCTCTTAGCCGGGCGGGAGCGCAGAACCGGACCGGAATTCCGGTGAGTACCCTTCGCCCCTAAAACCCGGCTCTTAGGTGGGAGCGCGAAACCGGCTCGGAAACCCGATGACCCGGCATCGCCCATAGAACCCGGCTCTTAGCCGGGGGTTACCAGATGATTACGCGGTCTTCTGCGGGCATGAACATGGCGCCGTCGGTGATCGAGAAGGCGTCGTAGAAGTCCTGCAGGTTGCGCAGCGAGGCGTTCACGCGCCATTTGCCCAGCGAGTGTACGTCGAGCTTCGTGAGGCGGGCGATCTCCTCGTCGCGGATGTTCTGGGCCCACAGCGTGGCGTAACCCAGGTAGAACCGCTGGTCGGGGGTGAATCCGTCGATCGGGGCGGGAGCCTCCTTGCCTTCGAGCGAGTTACGGTAGGCCGTGTGGGCCACGCGCAGACCGCCCTGGTCGGCGATGTTCTCGCCCAGGCAGAGGGCGCCGTTGGCGAATACCGCGGGCTGGCCGTCCTTGGCGGGAAGCACCTCGATGGCGTCGAACTGCTTCACCAGAATGTCCGTTTTGGCCTTAAATGCGGCGGCATCCTCTTCGGTCCACCAGTTGTTCATGTTGCCGTCCTTGTCGAAGTTGCGGCCCTGATCGTCGAATCCGTGGGTCATCTCGTGGCCGATCACCACGCCGATGGCACCGTAGTTGACAGCATCGTCGGCATCGGGGTTGTAGAACGGCGGCTGGAGGATGGCGGCCGGGAAGCAGATTTCGTTGGTCGTGGGGTTGTAGTAGGCGTTGACCGTCTGCGGGCTCATGTGCCACTCGTCCTTATCCACGGGTTTGCCCAGCTCGGCGATGTTGTCGGCAGTATACCATTTGTTGGCCTCGACGATGTTTTCCCAATAGCTTTTGGAGGGGTCGATTGCGAGCGTGGAGTAATCTTTCCACTTGTCGGGATAGCCGATCTTCACGGTGAATGCCGCGAGTTTCTCCTGCGCCCGGGCCTTGGTGGCGTCGGACATCCAGTCGAGGCCGGCGATGTGCTGCGAAAGCGCCGTCTGCAGGTTTTTGACCATCTCCATCATGCGGACTTTGTCTTTCTCGGGGAAGTACTTGGCGACGTACATCTCGCCGACGGCCTCTCCGAGGGTGCCGTTGGGCACCGACATGGCGCGCTTCCAGCGGGGTTTCTGCTCCTGCTTGCCCGACATGGCGCGTCCGTAGAAGTCGAACGAGGCGTCGATGAAGTCGTCGCTCAGGTAGCTGGCTGCCGCGTCGATGTACTGCGCCGCCAGGTAGTAGCGGATGTCGTCCAGCGGAGCGGTTTTCATCAGCTCGTTGGCGTTGGCCAGGGCCGAAGGGGTCGTCACGATGATCTTTTCGAAGTCGCCGATGCCCATCGCCTTGTAGTACTCGGCCCAGTCGATGGCGTCGTAAGCCTTCTCGAAGTCGGCCTTGGACATGGGGTTGTACATGGCGGGGATGTTGCGCAGTTCGACGCTCGACCAGTTCTTTTCGGCGAGCTTCGTCTCGATCGACATCACGCCGGCGACGGCCTGCTCGATGTCGGCCTCCGGAACGCCTGCCAGGCGGAAAATCTTACCCAGATACTCTTTGTAGGCGGTGCGGATCGACTCGTTCTCAGCGTCGAGGTAGTAGTCGCGGTCGCCCATCATCAGCCCGGGCTGCGAAGCGTAGAGGGCGTTGATGTCGCTGTTCATCAGGTCGGACTGCACGCCTATGCCGAAGAACGGGTTGGCGATCGAGGTGTGGAGCTTGGCCACGGCGGCGGTCAGCTGTGCACGGTCGCCGAGCGCGAGAATCTCCTCCACGGCGGCTTTGACCGGGGCGGCGCCCTCGGCGTTCAGGCGCACCGAGTCGAGGCCCATCTTGTAGAGGTCCGAGATTTTCTGCTCGACGCTTCCCGGTTCGGCTTTCTGCTTCGTCATGCCGGAGAAGAGCTCGTTGATGCGCTTCTCGTTGTTGTCGCGCAGGATGTCGAACGATCCGTAACGCGAATATTCGGGTTTCAGGGGGTTGTTTTTCTGCCAGCCGCCTGTGGCGTACTCGTAGAAGTCGGCGTTGGGGGCTATCGAAAGATCGAAGTTGGCCATGTCGATCGCCGGGGTCTTCGGGGTGTTCTGGCAGGCTGTCATACAGGCCATCGTTGCTGCGAAGAGGATGATTTTTTTCATATTGTTCGGGTTTTTTGTAGAACGGGGACCTCCGTATAAACCGGAAGCCCCCGTTCGGATGATTCTCTCGGGACGTCCGGTTTACTCGCGGATCGCCGCAACGCCGGGCAGGTCGCCGAACTCGATGTATTCGAGCAGCGCGCCGCCGCCCGTCGAGATGTACGATACCTGGTCGGCCAGACCGAACTTGTTGATGCAGGCCACCGAGTCGCCGCCGCCGATGAGCGAGTAGGCGCCCTTCCTGGTGGCCTCGGCGATGGCCAGCGCCACCTCCTTCGAGCCGGTTGCGAACTTGTCGATCTCGAACACGCCCACGGGACCGTTCCAGAGGATGGTCTTGCAGCTCAGGATGTGGTCGCGGAAAGCCTTTTTGCCCTCCGAGCCGATGTCCAGACCCTCCCAGCCGTCGGGAATGTCGTTGGCCGGAGCCTCCTTGGTGTTGGCGTCCGCCGAGAATGCGTCGGCGATCAGCGCGTCGGGGGACATCACCAGCTCTACGCCTTTTTTCTTGGCCAGCTCGAGGATTTCCAGCGCTACGGGGAACATGTCGGGCTCGCAGATCGAGTCGCCGACCTTGCCGCCCTGTGCCGCTGCGAACGTGTAGGTCATGCCGCCGCCGATGACGATCGAATCGACCTTCTCGATCAGGGCTTTGATGACGCCGATCTTCGACGACACTTTCGAACCGCCGATGATGGCGCAGAACGGATGTGCCGGGGCCTCCATCAGCGAAGAGATGGCTTTCACCTCTTTCTCCATCAGGTAGCCGAACATCTTGTCGTTGGGGAACTGCTTGGCGATCAGGTAGGTCGAGGCGTGCTTGCGGTGGGCCGTGCCGAACGCGTCGTTGATGTAGCAGTCGGCATACGAAGCGAGTTTCTTCACGAACTCCTTCTGCGGACCCTCTTTCAGGGCTTTTTTGGCGGCGTCCTTCTCCTCCTTGGTGGCGTCCTCGGCCAGGCCGCGGGGCTTGCCCTCCTCCTCGGCGTAGAAACGCAGGTTTTCCAGCAGCATGACCTGTCCGGGTTTGAGGGCCTTGGCCATTTCGGCGGCTTTCTCACCGATGCAGTCGCCGGCGAACTCGACCTTCACGCCGAGGTTCTTCTCGATGGCGGGAACGATCTGCTCGAGCGAATACTTGGGATCGGGATTCTTCTTGGGGCGTCCCATGTGCGACATCAGGATCACCGAACCGCCGCCGGCGAGCACCTTTTTGACGGTGGGCATGGCGGCGCGGATGCGCGTGTCGTCGGTCACTTCGCCTTTTTCGTTGAGGGGCACGTTGAAATCCACGCGGATAATCGCGCGTTTGCCTTTGAAATCGTAGTTGTCGATCGAGATCATAGCTGTTTGATTTTTAAGTATTTTGTTGAAATGATTTTCGGTAAGTCCTAATCCGGGACAAAATTATGAAAATTTTCAGTAAATCTGTTATTCCGCTAACGGAAAAAACTCAATACTTATACCGAATCCATTTGAACAGCTCTTTGAGCGACGGTTTTTTGCCGTACATGAAGATACCCACGCGGTAGATCTTCGAGGCGACCCACACCATGCCCATGAACGAGCCGTAGAGTATCACCAGCGAGAGGACGATCTCCCACAGCGGAATGTCGTAGGGGATGCGGGCCATCATGACGATCGGCGAGGTGAACGGGATGATCGAGAACCAGAAAGCCATCTGCGAATTGGGGTCGCGGATCACGACGAACATCATCAGCAGGGCCAGGATGATCGGCAGCGTGATGGGCATCTGCAGCTGCGAGGCGTCCTGCACGTTGTCCACGGCCGAGCCCACGGCGGCGAACATCGCCGAGTAGAGCAGGTAGCCGCCGAAGACGAACAGCAGCAGGCTGGCGAAGATTTTGACAATGTAGCCCAGGTCGGTCATGGCGGCCACGGCCTGCAGCATCTCGGGATTCATGTCGGTCATCGAAGCCGCGTCGGGCATGCCCTGCTGCATGGCCTGGGCGCTTGCCATGACGTCTTCGGGCATCAGGTGGGGCATCACGAGGGCCCCGACGCCGGCGATCAGCACGCCCCAGATCAACACCTGCACGATGGCCACCGAGGCCACGCCGAGGATTTTGCCCATCATCAGGTCGAACGGACGGACCGACGAAACCATCACTTCCAGCACCCGGTTGTTCTTCTCCTCGATGACCGACTGCATGACCATCGAGCCGTAGATCAGCAGGAACATGTAGAGGATGAATCCCAGGACATACCCCACGCCCGTGGCCACGGCCGACGACTGCGCCTGCGTGTCCTCCTCCTGCGACTTGTCGTTGCGGAAGGTCTGCATGGTGACCTTGGTTTTGACCTGCTCGAGAATCTGCGAAAGGTTTTCGATGTTGTAGGCTTTGAGTTTTTCGCCCTCGAGGATACGCTCGATCTGCCCCGTGATGTTGCTCTCGAGGGAGAGCGACGACGACGAATTGGCATAGAGCCGGACGTTGTTGGGGTTTTCCAGGACGTCGCCGCCGATCCAGAGCACGCCGAATTTCTCGGTCAGCTCTTTGCGGGCCTCCTCGGTCGGGAGCTCCGTGGCTTCGAAGCGGATTTCCTCGTCGCTTTCGAGCTTCGGGGCTATCAGGCCGCTCTCGTCGATGACGGCGATGACCTTTTCGTCGCCCCGCGAAAACTGCATGATGAGCGCCGGGGCGGCCATCAGGGCGATCATCAGCAGCGGCATCAGCAGCGTGGTGATGATGAAGGATTTCTTGCGTACGCGCTCGTTGAACTCGCGCTGGATGATGATGGATATGTTGGACATGGCGTTTTCTTTTTTAAAGTTTGCCGTTTACGGCCCTTATGAAAATGTCGTTCATCGAGGGGATGATTTCGCGGAACGAGCGCAGTTCGACGGCTTCGTTGACGGCGGAGATCACCCCGCGCACCTCGGCGTCGTTGTCGACGTCGAGTTTGAGCATCCGGTAGACCGACTCCTCCTGCGTTCCGTCGAGTATCTCGCAGCGCCCGGCGACGGCCTGCCGCAGGACGGCTTCGTCGCCCCGGTAGGCCACCTCGAAGATGTTCGATCCGTGACGGCGGCGGATGTCGTCGACCTTGCCCGAGAGGATGTTGCGCGACTTGTTGATGAGCGTGATGTGGTCGCAGATCTCCTCCACGGAGGACATGTTGTGCGTCGAGAAGATCACCGTGGCCCCTTTGTCGCGCAGCCCCAGGATTTCGTCTTTCAGCAGGTTGGCGTTGATGGGGTCGAAGCCCGAAAAAGGTTCGTCGAAGATCAGCAGCTTGGGCTCGTGGAGCACCGTGACGATGAACTGCACCTTCTGGGCCATGCCCTTCGAGAGCTCCTCGACTTTCTTGTCCCACCAGTCCTGGATGCCGAACCGGATGAACCACTCTTTCAGCCGCACGACGGCTTCGCGGCGCGAAAGTCCTTTGAGGCGGGCGAAAAAGACGGCCTGTTCGCCGACTTTCATCTTTTTATAAAGACCGCGCTCCTCGGGGAGGTAGCCGATGCGGTAGACATCTTCCGGGGCGATTTCGCGGTCGCCGAACAGCACGCGGCCCGAATCGGGCGCCGTGATGCGGTTGATGATGCGGATCAGGGTCGTTTTGCCCGCTCCGTTGGGACCCAGCAGTCCGTAGACCGAGCCCTGGGGGATGGCGAGCGATACGTCGTCGAGCGCCGTGTGCGAAGCATAGCGTTTGGTGACGTGTTCTACTGTGAGTAAATCCATAGTCGCAGAATATTTGTTTTTCGGATCGTTACGGCGACAAATATAGGAACAAATTTTGAATATCAAAAAATATTTATCGTTTTTCGATAAATTTCTGCATTCGGGCCCCTGCGGAATCCCCGGAACCGTTTCGTGAATACAAAAAAGGGGCGGAACCCGCAGGCGTCTTACGCCTGGAGGATTCCGCCCCGCAGCCTGACCGAACCGTACTATTTGGGCTGCATACCGGTATGGCGCGCGTTCTGTCCGTACTGCGGCCAGTCGGAGGCCGCCGGACCCGTCGCCGATTTGAGTTTGTAGGCGTAGATGTAACATTCGCCGCCCTTGGTCTTCTCGCCGAGGATGTAGACCGTGCCGTCGTCGCCGATCACGGGCGAGGTGTGGGCCTTGGCGCAGCACTGCTCTTTGAAGACCATGTTGCCGTCCGAACCGACGATGACGTAGTTGCCTTCGCCCTGGTCGGCGAGGTGGATGTTCCCCGCGTTGTCCACGGCCGGGACGCAGAGCATCTTCGATGCCGTGGGCCAGCTCCAGCGCTTCGTGCCGTCGGGGCCGACGGCCACCAGTTCGCCCGCCATGTCGCCCGTGCCGCTGTCCTGCTGCGAGACGGCGTAGACCGTGCCGTCGGCGCCCAGGACGCAGCCGCTCTGTTTGATCTGCGCGTTGCAGTCGACCTGCCACTCGGGATCGAGGGCCGCCGAGCCGTTGAATTTCGACATGTCGAAACAGCCGACCGAGCCGCCGCCCGTGGTCTTGTTCTGGATGCAGAGGTAGACGCGCCCCGCACGGTCGACGGCCGGCTGTACGCCGTTGGCGTAGTGTCCGTACCAGAGGTTGAGCGATGCGGCGCAGATATTCCACGTGCCGTTGAGGAACGTCGAGACCGTGAAGGTGTTGGTTCCCGTCGAGCCGGAGATGATCGTGCCGTCCTGCATCATCGCCAGGCAGCCTCCCACGCCGCCCGCCGGGGCGCCGCGGAACTTCTCCGAGCCGTCGGCCTTGTTGAGCGCCACGATGCTGCCGTTGGTGCCGCGGTTGCCGATGACGACGTAATCGTCGGCGATCAGCGGGAAACTGTACTCGATGCGCACGCCCGTGCCGCCGAACTCGTATTTCCATTTCTCGGCGCCCGTCGTGCCGTCGATGGCGTAGATGAAGCCTTTGCTCGATTTGCCCGCGGCGTAGTAGACCGTGCCGTCGGTATCGACCGAGGGGGTGTTCATCGGGTCGCCCATTGCCGCGCCGTCTTTCGTAAGGCTGAAGCGCCAGTCGATCCGGTGCGTCGTGATGTTCACGGCCACCAGTTCGCCCGCGGTCGTGGCGGCGTAGACATAACCGTTGGCGACGGCGGCGGCGCCGTGGTTGATCTGGCCCGCATCGGCGATCTTCGCGCTCCAGGCCAACTCCGCCTCGGGGGCTTCGCTGACGGTGATGCTCTGGGTCCTGGTGTCCTGTTCGCCGTCGTTGTCGGTGACGGTCAGCGTGATGGTGTAGGTTCCGGCCGCCGCGTAAACGTGCGTCGGGTTCTGCCGGTCGGAGGTCGCCTCGTCGCCGAACGACCACGCCCAGGCCACCACTTCGCCGTCGGCATCGGACGATGCGTCGGTGAATTCGATCTCATCCCCGGCGCAGGGCGCTTCGGGGAGGAACGAGAAGGCCGCCCGGGGCAGTTCGTTGCTGCGTTGGAGCGTGATCTTCTGCGATCCCGAGACTTTCGTGCCGTCGGCTGCCGTAACGGTCAGCGTCACGGTCTTTTCACCCTCCGAAGGGAATACGGCCACGGGGTTCTCCTCGGCCGAGGTGCTTCCCGCACCCTCGAACCCGAAGTCCCATTCGAAAGCCGAAGCCGTGCTGCCCGTGACTTTCGAGGTGTTGGTGAAACGAATCTCCTCGCGGGTCCAGAGCCCTTCGGACGGACCCGCGCAGGTGAATGCGACCTCGATCTGCGTGCCCGCCGGCTCCCCGCCGGAGGTCTTGTCGTCGCTGCATGCGGCTCCGAAGGCCGCCAGCGCCGCGATACTGTATATAAGAATCTTTTTCATATTTCCGGATTGTAGGGTTTAACGTTGTACCGAGCTGCGGCGGGCGTTCTGTCCGCGCTGCGCCCACGGCGAGTCGGCCGGACCGGCCACGCCGATGTCGATGGCGAAGAGCCAGCATCCGCCTGATTTCTGCCCGAGGGCGAAGATGACGCCGAAGTCCGAGATTGTGGGCGAAGTCTCCATCGCGTCGGCCAGTTTCTCCCGGTAGAGCACCTGTCCGGCCGGGGTCAGCACGGTGTAGTAACCGGCCTTGTCGCAGTAGTGGACATTGCCGTCGGCATCGACGGCCGGGACGCCCGAAGCGGGTTCGGGGGTGGCGTAGCTCCACAGTTTCGAGCCCGTCGCCGAGAGGGCGATCAGCTCGCCTGCGGCCGACGAGGTGGTCTCGGTCAGCGCGTAGACCTCGCCGCCGGCGCCCAGCGCACAGCCGCCGACCGTGATCGGGGCCGCCGTCGGATAGCTCCACGCGGCCTGCACGGAGCCCGTGTCGTCGAACGCTGCGGTGGAATATTTGGCGATGTAGCCCTTCTCGGTCTTGCCTTCGCACATGGCCAGGTAGAGGTTGCCGGCGTCGTCCAGTGCCGGGTTGCCGTATTTGCCGCTGTGGCCGTAGCCGTAGTTGTTCGAGAGGGTGGACATCTGCCAGTCGCCGTTCGACGGCAGGTAGGTGAAGTAACCGCGGTCGTTTTTGGCGCACGAGAAGAAGACGTCGCCCTTCGTGGCGCAGATGCCGCCGTAGACGCCGCCCGAGGGCTGGATGGCGTATTTCACCGCTCCCGTGGCCTTGTCCACGATGCGGAATGTGCCGTTGGTGCCGTGGTTGCCCACCGTGACCCAGGAGGAGGTGACCGTGGGCATCTGCAGGTCGGGATAGGCTCCGTCGTCGAGCAGCAGTTTCCACTTCTCGGCGCCCGAGGCGCCGTCGATGGCGTAGAGGTAGCCGTTCGAACCGCCGACGCCGTTGCCCACGGCGACGTAAACCGTGCCGTCGGTGTCGACCGAAGGCGCCGCGAGGCGTTCGGTGGAGAGCACCGTGCCGTTCTGCGTCAGGTCGAAGGTCCATTTGGCCGTGCCCTCGCGGTCGAAGGCGCAGAGCTGTCCGGCGCTCGACATGGCGTAAACCAGGGCGTTGTCGCCCACGGCGGCCGATACGGTCGCCAGCGAACCGCCCGCAGAGTACTGTTTGCTCCAGAGCAGGCGCCACTGCTTCTCGGCCGAGGCCGAAACCACACGCAGGGTCGATTGTTTCCGGGCCGTGCCGCCCAGGTCGTCGGTGACGGTGAGCGTCACGAGGTAGAACCCTTCGGCCGTATAGGTGTGTTCGGGCTCCCGGTCGCCGGACGAGGCTTCGTCGCCGAAGTCCCACGCCCAGGCCGCGATTTCGCCGTCGGGGTCGGACGACAGGTCGGCGAACCGCACGGGCTGCCCGGCGATCACCTCGGCGGGCGACCAGCTGAAATCGGCGGTCGGAAGCGCGTTGTCGGGGATCACGTAAATCTCCTTCGAGACGGTCTTCACGGCGCCGTCGGTGCTCGTGACGGTGAATTTCACGGTGTAGGTGCCGCCCGAGGGGTAGGTTACCTCCGGGTCGCGGACCTCGGCGTGGTTGGAGTCGTCGCCGCGGAATCCGAAGTGCCAGAAATAGGTGGCGATCTCGCCGTTCTCGACCGAGGCCGAGCCGTGGAATTGGATCGGCACGCCCTGGTGGAACTCTTCGCCGTCGGCCGTGAACCCGACCGTCAGCACCGCTTTGGGGCTTCCGGAGGTGCTGTCCGACGAGCAGGCGGCGGCCAGCAGCAGGAGCGCCGCCGCAAACAGGTATTTCGAAATGGTTGTTTTCATCATGGTCGTTTCGTTGTTTGGGGTTAGCGCCGCCCTTTCTCTTTGAGGTAGCGGTCGAGCGTCATGCAGACGTCGGTCTGGATCACGTTGCAGTCGTTTCCGAGGAAAGCGTCGACGACCGAGGTGTCGCCCTGCGTGAACTGGGAGTCGTAGTCCAGCAGGTTGGTCATCACGATGTAGCCCTTTTCGCGCATGGCTTTCACCACCTCGTGGCCGGGCTGCATGGCGTAGGTTGTCGAGACCTCGAACGACCCCACGTTGGGTTTGCCGTCGTAGGTGCCGAGCCATGCCAGCGAGTTGCTGTGGGGATGCAGGACGGCTTCGGGGGTGCGTTTGTTGAGTTTTTCGACGCACTCCGGGCCGGTGTTCACCAGATCGCCGTCGTCGTCGGTGTTCTGGGCCTGGCTGAAGTAGAAAAGCACCTGGTCGAGCATGCCGCATTTGCGCACGGCTTCGTAGACGAGGTCGATGTCGTTGTCGACGATCTTGTCGAGTTTGAGCCACACCTTGCCGCGGCAGGCCAGCAGCACCTCTTCCAGCGTATTGAAGGTGTAGGAGGTGACGTTGCCCAGCCGGTCGTAGAGTTTGAACGACTGGATCTGTTTGAGGGTCATGTCTTTGATGAATCCGCCGCCGTTGGCCGCTTTGACCGTGGTGTTGTCGTGGCAGACCACCAGCCTGCGGTCCTTCGTGGTGCGCACGTCGGTCTCGATGATCTCCACGCAGCCCAGCTCCACGCAGTGGAGGTAGGCGTCGACCGTGTTCTCGGGGATGCCGTGCTCGGCCATGTCTTCATAACGGCCCCGGTGGGCCATGATCCAGACTTTTTTACCGTCGTGGTGCTGCATCTCGTAGCGGATGCTGCGGCCGGCGACCTGTGCGAACGCGGTGTCGGTGAGGGTCTTGCCCGAGGCGAGGGTCACGCGCACGGTGATGGTGTAGTTGCCCTCTTCGGCATATTGGTGGCGGAAGGCCGATCCGGCGTCGGAGACCTGTTTCGAGCCGTCGCCGAAGTCCCATTCCACGCGCACGATGTCGTCGAGCAGCGCGGCGTCGGTGCGGTTGCCCTGTGCGTCGATGGCCGTCAGCCCCAGCCGCACGCTCTCCATGCAGGCGGGCGTGGGGTTGCTGCTTTCGATGGCGAAGTGGCGCGCCTCGAGGTTGATCGAAGTCGCGGTATCCTCGGCGCAGCCCGCGAAGGCGAGCAGCAGGAGCGCCGCGAGGGTATGTCTGATGATTCGTATCATAGTTTTGGCGTTGTTTTAGGAATTAATAGCCCGGGTTCTGGTACATGCCCGAGGGGTTGAGCAGATACTCCGTGTTGGGAATCGGCAGCAGCAGGTCTTTCTCGCCGAAGTTGCTGTTCTTGGCCTGCATCAGCTCGACGAGCTCCTTTTTCGTGTACATCCGCACGAGGTCGAACCAGCGCTGGTTCTCGCCGGCAAACTCGCAGCGGCGTTCGTGAATCAACTGCTCCCGGACCGTGCGCACGGTCTCCTCGGGGTCGGAGGGGATGTAGGCGGGGTCGTAATCGGCCAGTCCGGCGCGGGCGCGGACCTGGTTGATGTACTTCACCGTGAGGTCCTCGTTGTCCAGCAGGTACTCGGCCTCGGCCAGCATCAGCAGGACGTCGGCGTAGCGGAAAACGATCCAGTTGTTGCCGCCGTAGCCGCTCACGCCGCTCACCAGGTCGACGTATTTGGTGCAGTAGCAGACGTCCGAGCCGGCATAACGGGAATAAGTCGAGGCGATGCGCCGGTCGCCCTGTTCGAATTCGTCGACGAGGTTCTGTTCGAAGATGTTGTGCCCCTGTCCGGCCTTGTTCGAGTTCAGCCCCGTGGTGGCCTCGGGCTGGAAGAGCCAGGCGTAGTCCGACCCCAGCTGTTCATTGCCGCTCAGGTAGTTGACCTGGAAGATGTGTTCTTTGCAGGCCTTTTGGGTGTCGAGGTTCCAGAGCGAGGCGAAGTCGATCTCCTTCAGCTCCCCGAACGAACGGGTGCCCCATGCGGCCGTCAGCTTTTGCTGCGCGGCGGTCGCCAGCGACTTTTTGTCGGCCGAAAAATCGGGATCGGCGGCCTTCGTGAGCAGGACTTTGCCGTAGAGGGCGTAGGCGGCGGCTTTCGAGGCGCGGCCCACGGTCGAGGCGCTGTTGACGGTCTCGATCGGACTCTCCAGCACGTAGTCGAGGTCGTCGGCGATCACCTGGTAGACGTTGGCCTTCGGGTCGCGCTTCGTGGCGGCCTGCACCTCGTCCTTGGTGGCGAAGGTCCGCGTGATGCAGGGCACGTCGCCCCACTGCGCCACGAGGTAGTAGTAGCTCAGCGCGCGCAGGAAGCGCACGTCGGCTTCGAGCCATGCGCGGCGGTCGTGGTCGGCCCACGCCACGTCGTCGATGTGCGCCAGCACGATGTTGCAGCGGCTGATGCAGAGGTAGAGATCGGTGTAGTGCTTGTAGAGGAACGTGTTGTCGGTGCGCAGCGTGTAGTCGTGGAACTGGTAGTAGACGCCGTTGTTGGCGCCCGGAATCTCCTGCGTCGTGTTGTCCGAACGCACCTCGGTATAGAGGTACATCTTGCCGAAGTAACCTTCGCCGTAGAGGGCGTTGTAACAGCCGCGGACCGACATCTCGACGTCGGACGTGCTCTTGTAGTAGGACTTGTTCGTCACGGCATTGGGGTCCGTCTCGTCGAGGAAATCCGTGCAGCCGCAGAGCAGTGCCGCGAGGCAGAAACCGTATAATAGTCTTTTCATCGTCGTTTGGTTTTCAGGTTAGAATGTGACTCTCACGCCGAGGCTGTAGGTCCGCGCCAGCGGATAGCAACCCCAGTCGAATCCCGGGAGGAGGTTGGAGCTCTTGTACGACACCTCGGGGTTGTAGCCCTCGTAGTCGGTGAAGGTCCAGACGTTGTCCACCGAGGCGTAGATGCGCAGCCCCTGCAGGCGCAGCTTCGAGATCACTTTCTGCGGGAAGGTGTAACCCAGCGAGATGTTCGAAATGCGCAGGTACGAGGCGTCGTCGACGAACTGCGAGCTGATGCGCTGCGAAACGTTGGTCGTCGAGTGGCGTGCGGCCCGGAAGACGTTGTTGCGGCCCGGATCGGCGTCGGAATGGTAGCGGTCGAGGGCCGAGACGAGCTGGTTGTTCGATCCCTCCATGTTGTAGAGGTAGTATTTCTGGAAATTGATTACCGAAGCCCCGTAGGAGCCCGTGAGCACGATCCCCAGGTCGAAGTTCTTCCATTCGACCGAGGTGTTGAAGCCTGCCGTGAACTTGGGGTAGGCGTTGCCCAGCACCGTGCGGTCGCTTTCGTCGATCACCCCGTCGCCGTTGGTGTCGGACCACCGCACGTCGCCCGCCTCGGCGGCGTTGTACGACGGTACGGCCGGGCCTTTCATCCGGTAGCCCTCCGGGAACGTTTTGGTCGTGGCGTCGTAGTACCGGGCGTCTTCGCGGATGTTGACCATGTCGGCCTCGGAGAGGATGCCCCCGACCTTATAGCCGAAGAACGAACCGATCGGCAGTCCTACGCGGGTGACGTAGCTCGTCACGCTGCGTTCGCCGACGCTGTAAATGTCCTCCAGCGCGCCCAGCGAAAGCACCTTGTTGCGGTTGAACGAGATGTTGCCGCTGGCGTTCCACTTCACCTTGCCGGTGAGGATGCGGGCGTCGATCTGCAGGTCCACGCCGCGGTTGCGCAGCAGGGCGCCGTCGACGTTCGTCACCACGCTCGTCGATCCCGAGATGCCCGATACGGGCTGCGTGTAGAGCAGGTCGCGGGTGCGGCTGTTGTAGAAGTTGGCGATCAGGTTCAGGCGGCCGCCCAGCAGGCTGAGGTCGACGCCGACGTTGACCTGCGAGGTGGTCTCCCAGCCCAGCATGCCGTCGGTGAAGCTCGATTCCCAGTAAGCCGCGCCGGGGGTGGCCCCTTCGGCATAGCCGCCGTTGTCGAGTACGGCGAGGTGCTCGTAGTTGCCGATGTCGTTGTTGCCGCTCAGGCCCCACGAGGCGCGCAGTTTGAGGCCGGTGTCGCTGCCGAAGAACGATTTGAGCCAGGGCTCGTTCGAGAGGGTCCAGCCGGCCGATACCGAGGGGAAGTAGCCCCAGCGGTTGTCGGGCCCGAATTTCGAGGAGCCGTCGGCGCGGAACGTTCCGGTGAGGACGTAACGGTCGTCGAAGGCGTAGTTGATGCGCGCCAGGTAGGACATCATCGTCCAGGCGGCTTTGCGCGTGCTGCTGCTGATCGTCACGTCCGAAGCCGCCGCGCCGTGGGCCGTGATCTCGTGGATGCGGTCGTCGGCCATGCCCGTGGCCTCGATCTTCTCGCGGTCGTAGGTCTTCTTCTGCATGGTGTAACCCGCCAGGAAGTCGAGGCGGTGGCGGCCGAAATCCTTCTTGTAGTTGGCCGTGAACTCGCCCAGCCGGTCGACATCCTGGTCGAACTGGCTCTGGGCTTTGACGTAGGTCTCGATGCCGGTGCTGTTCGCCAGGTCCGAGTTGCGGCCGATGGAACGGGGACGGTAGTAGTTGTAGCGGTAGTTGTAGAACTGCATGCCGAGGTTGGCCTTCAGGTTGAGGCCCTCGATCACCTCGTAGTTGACCGAGGCGTTGACCGACGTGCGCTGCGACTTGCTGCGGATGTCGAGTTCGTTGGCCAGCGCCACGGGGTTCTCGGCGCCGTTGATGCCCCAGCCGTCGGCGCTCAGGCCGACCATGTAGCCCGTGGCGTAGGAGCCGTCGGCGTTGTAGACGGGCGATCCGGGAATCATCATCATGGCGCTCTGGATCACGCCGTCGTTGATCCAGCGGCCTGCGGCCTGCACCTCGCGGTTCTTCACGTCGTAGAGCGAAAAGTTGGTCTGCAGGGTGATCTTCTTCGTCACCTTGGCGTCGAGGTTCACGCGCATGTTGGTCCGGGCGTGGTCCGACGGCGAGATGATGCCCTCCTGCGAGAGGCGTCCGATGCTGACCATGTAGGTCAGGAAATCCTTGCCGCCCGAGACCTGCACGTTGTGGCGCATGGTCATCGCGTTGGAGAAGATGGCGTCCTGCCAGTCCGTATTGTAGGCCGGGGCGACGGGCTGCCCGGTGGTGAAGTCGAAGAAGTCCCCCGGGATGCCGACTTCCGAAAGGGTGAATCCCTTGGCCGTGCGGACCGAGTTGTCGTCGAAAGGACTCCATGCGACCCCTGCGGCCGTGGCCTTGGTGCGGTAGGAGTTGTTGCGGGCTTCGATCAGCAGGTCGCGGAACTGTGTGGCGTTCAGCAGGTCCAGTTTTCGCTCGACCTGCTGCATGCCGATCGTGAATTCGTACGACACGCGGGTTTTCTGCGTCGAGCCGCGTTTGGTGGTGATGAGCACCACGCCGCTGGCGCCGCGCGATCCGTAGATCGCTGCCGAGGCGGCATCTTTCAGGATGTCGATCGACTCGATGTCGCCCGGGTTGATGTAGACGTCCTCCGAGGCGGGGTAGCCGTCGACGACGTAGAGGGGCGACGAACTGGCCGAGAAGGAGTTGACGCCGCGGATGCGGATCTGCACGCCGTCGCCCGGCGCACCGCTGGTCTGGCGCACCTCGACGCCCGCCACGCGGCCCGCGAGCGACTGCCCGACGGTGGCCGTGGTGGCCGACAGTTCGCTGGATTTGACGCTGGCGATGGCTCCCGTGAAGTCGCTCTTGCGCATCGGGGTGTAACCCACGACGATGACGTTCTCGATATCGTTCTCGGCGGGCCGCAGGACGATCTCCACCGAGGTCTGCGCCGCGGAAACGGTCACCTCCTGCGTCGCGTAGCCGATGTAGGAGACACGGAGCGTGCGCGAGGGTCCGGGGGTGATGGTGAAACGGCCTTCGAGGTCGGTGCTGGCGCCCGTGGTGGTGCCGGGGACGACGACGCTCGCGCCGATGACCGGTTGCCGGTTCTCGTCGAGCACCCGGCCCGAAACGGGCTGCTGCACGACGGGTTCGGGGGCCTTGCGGCTGATGCGGATGACATTCTGGCCGGAAAATTCGATGTTGACGGGCTGTCCCCGGAACAGGGCTTCGAGGACCTCTTCCACGGGGCGTTGTTTCAGGCTGATGGTGACGCGGCGCGTGAGGTCGACCTCGTCGCTGCGCATCACGAAGGAGAACCCGTACTGGCTTTTCAACGTGCTGATGACGCTTTCGACGGTGGCGTCCTTCACGTCGATGGTGACCGGCCGCCGGTTCTGCGCCGCGGCGGAGGTGGCGAAAAACAGGGCCGCGAGCAGGATTGTCAGGATTTTCCCGGGCAAATTCCGTCCCGGAAAACCTCCTAAAGCAGAAGTTTTCTTCATTGGGGTTGATTTAGATGTGATAGGAGTTGGTTTCGGTTTCGGTTCGGTCGGTCGGGTGGGTGTTCGGTCGGGTTGTCTCTGGTCGGTAGCGTTTTTTTAGGTGAATACTCGGATTTTTCTATAGTTTGACGTCAATAGATGTCGATCACGTCGCCGCGGCGCACGATGCGGAACTGCTTCTGGATGTTCAGCGCCGAGAGTATCTCGTCCACCGACTCGTCGTTGACGAATCCGGCGAAGAAGCGGATGCCCGCCACCTCGGGGTTGCGGATGACGATCCGCACGTCGAATTTGCGTTCCAGCTCGGCGGCGATGGCCTGCAGGGTTTCGTTGTGGAACGTGAACTCGCCGCGGTACCAGGCGGGATAGTTGTATTCGGGGGTGGTGTAGAGGGCGATGTCGCCCGATGCGCGGTCGTACTGCAGCGTCTTGCCGGGGGTGAGGCGGTAGACCTCTTCGCTGCCCGGCAGGTGCATTTCGATCGAGCCGCTCATCAGCGTGGTGGTCAGTTCCCGTTCGCCGAGGTACGATTTGACGTTGAACTGCGTACCCAGGACGCGGATTTCGGCGCCGTCGGCCGAGACGCAGAAGGGCCTCGAGGGGTCTTTCGCCACGTCGAGGCAGACCTCGCCCGAGATGTAGACCCGGCGTTCTTTGCCGTGGAAATCGGTCGGATAGAGCACCCGCGACCCGGCGTTGATCCACAGGCGGGTGCCGTCGGCGAGGGTCAGTTCGCGGGTCTGCCCGTAGGCGGTCGAACATTCGGCCCATTGGGTCTCGACGATGCGCACCTCCTCGCGGCGGCCCTGCCACCAGAGCACGGCGACCGCCACGACGGCGGCCACGGCTGCGGCACGGCGCAACAGGGCGACCATTTTTGAACTGCGGCGCGGCCGGATGCGCCGCTCGAACGAGCGGAATGCGTCGTCCACGTCGTGCGCGTCGACCGGCGGGACCGGTTCGTTCCACGCGGCGCGCAGTTCGTCGTCGAACGCGCCCTCCTCTTCCTGCAGCAGCAGGCGTTCGATCCGGTCGGTATCGCCCTCCTCCACGGCGCGGCGGAACTCCTCCGCGCGGCGGTTTTCGGGGTCGGTATTTCGTTTATCTGTCATAAATCGTTCGTTTTCCGTTCGGGACACGGGGCATTGTTCCCCTGCCGTCGTTAATAATACGCGGAAACGGCGGGGCACACGTAACGGATCGGACGATTTTTGTGAAAAAACCTCCGGGAGTGCCGGAGGCGGGTGTCTGCGGGTCAGTGCAGGTAGGTGCCCAGTTCGAGCCGCAGTTGTTCGAGGCAGAGGCTGATGTGTTTCTCGACGGTGCGTTTCGAGATGCCCAGCTCGGCGGCGATGTCGGCGTTGGACATGTTGCGGTAGCGGCTCATCACGAAAACTTCGCGGCGCATGCGGGGCATGGCCGAGACGATGTGTTCGATCAGCGCCGCGAGGCGGTTCGAATCGATCGACTCGTCGATGCGGGCGTCGAAGCGCACGTCCTCGACGAACGACTCCTGGTAGGCGACGATCTGCCGCCGCGAACGGTAGTAGCTGACGACTTCGTTTTTGGCGATCATGAAAATATAGCCGCTGAGGTTACCCCCCCCCTCGCATATCACCAGCGATTCGCGGTGGGTCCAGATTTTGACGAAGACGTTCTGCGCTATTTCGTCGGCGATCCACTCCGTCCGGGTCAGGCGGAGAACGAATCCGCGAACCTTCGCGTAGTACTTCGCATAGATAGTTTTATAACTATCTATGTTCCCGTCGCGGAGGGCCGAGATCAGTAGTGAATCCGACATATTATTTTGATTCATAGTGCATTGTATCGATGGTTGCGTCGATGCAAATGTATCTTTTTTTTTGATATCCCGTGTTGTATTTCCATAAATTTTACATACATTTGCCGTGGCCCCCGGACGTTTTCGGTTTTCGTCCGCAGAAAAGGCTGGGTGAGTGTTCCGCGAAATATTTTGCGGGAACGCTCTTTTTTCGTGCTTATCCGGAACGAATTTAACCCCAATCTTTTAACACTGCGACTATGAAATCCATTCTTCTTTTCCTGCTGAGCCTTGTCTTTTTCTGGAGCTG
>ERZ1673699.414-NODE-414-length-48801-cov-39.000697_pt1 | contig 48801 bp, 39 predicted proteins | sample MGYA00580229_ERZ1673699 | MGnify/ENA primary metagenome ERZ1673699 (study PRJEB41218, sample SAMN15661785) | gut metagenome | host: Homo sapiens | place: Canada: London | collected 2015-08-20/2019-03-30 | study: EMG produced TPA metagenomics assembly of... | reverse complement strand
ATCACCGAAAAGCTCCCCGCCAGCCTGAACGGCATCCGTCCCATGCTCATCTACCCGCTGGGCGGCATCCTCATCGTGGGTGCTGTGATGTGCGGCATCAACCCGGTGATGGGCATGATCAACACCGCCATGACCGACTGGCTCAACGCCTTGGGCGGCACTTCCAAAGTCCTGCTGGGTGCCATCGTGGCCGGTATGATGAGTGTGGACATGGGCGGCCCCTGCAACAAGGCCGCCTACGTCTTCGGCACGGCCGCGCTGGCCTCCGGCAACTATGAGGTCATGGCCGCTGTCATGGTGGGCGGCATGGTGCCTCCCCTCGCCATCGCCCTCTCCACCACCTTCTGCCCCAAAAAGTGGACCCCCGACGAGCGCCGCAACGGCATCGTGAACTACGTCATGGGCCTGTGCTTCGTCACCGAGGGTGCTATCCCCTACGCCGCCTCTGACCCGCTCCGCGTCCTGCCCAGCTGCGTCATCGGCGCAGCGCTGGCCGGTGCGCTCTCCATGACCTTCGGCTGCGCCCTGCGCGCACCCCATGGCGGCATCTTCGTCTTCCCCGTCGTGGACCACGCCCTGATGTATGTGGTGGCACTGGCCGCTGGCAGCATCGTGGGCGCCGTCATCCTGAGCCTGCTCAAGAAGACCCGCACCGAGTAACTCCCTTCCGGTTTTATTGAATCCATAAGCAAAACGGCTGGCCCTCCGTACTCCAGGAGGGCCAGCCGTTTTTGCGTTTTATTGCACTGCCTGCTTCAGGCGTTCGAGGTCTCCGGCATCCGGATGGGCCAATGCACGGTCAAAGTTTTCGATCAGCATGTCCAGATTGGAGGCCGGGTTCGGCTGCTGCTTCATCGCTTCATACCGCTGCCGCACCGACTGGGGCATCCGGCCCTGACACATATAGGTCCCCACAACGGTATTGCTGGGGTCCAGCTCCGCCTGCACGGCGCTCAGGATCTTTGCAAAATACTCCGCGCTGCCGCCGAAGCCTGCGGTGCCGAACAGAAAGACCTTTTTGCCGCGCAGCGTTTTCAAAAAGGCGTTGCAGTCTGCATCGGCATGGCCCCGGTCGGTCCAGAAGCCCACATACAGGGTGTCGGCCTCCGCTGCGGCTTCTGCCGGTGTGCCGAAGTAGCGGCAGCCTTCCTGCGGCAGCGTTTCCCGAAGGGTCTCTGCCAGCTGCTTTGTGTTGCCGGTCTGGCTGCTGTATACGATCGAGTAGCTCATACGATTCTCCTTTTTCATCGGTGTGTGTTTATTTTTCTTCCCGCCGTGCGTCGTAGATGCAGCGGGTGCCCTGGTGCGCCATCAGGCCGCCGAGGCACTTTTTGTTGCAGCGGACACAGCGGTGGATCGTTTTTGCCTGCCCCTTTTGCAGTTTGTTCACCCACTCCGGGTCGGCCAGAAGCTGGCGGCTCATGGCGGCGCACTGGATGCGCCCGGAGGCAAGCTGCTGCTCCACGAAATCGGGGTCGTTCAGGCCGCCCACGCCGCAGAGGGGCAGGCGGGTGTACTGCCGCACGGCATCGCAGAACTTGAGGAAGCAGCCCGGCTGGCCGAAGGCAGGGTGGCTGGCGGGCGGGATGGTGTTTTCCAGCGCCGAGTGGTTGGCCAGCGTGACATGGAAGCTGGTCACGCCCGCCTGTTCCAGCAGCGGCACAAAGACGGGCAGTTCTTCCACCAGAACGCCTGCGTTGCCGTAGTGGGGGTCTTCCTGCCGGACGGCCAGCTTGTAGTCAATGGGAAATTCCGGCACGGCGGCATGGACGGCCTTGACCGCTTCCACGGCAAAGCGGGCGCGGTTCTCGGCGCTGCCGCCGTATTCATCGGTGCGGTGATTGAAGATGGACGAGCTGAAGCTGCCGCACATCCGGTCGCCGTGCACCTGCACCATGTCAAACCCAGCCTGTTTTGCCAGCACCGCCGCCTTGCCGAAGCCCGCGAGGATGGCCTCGATCTTCCGCTTCGGCATTTTGGTGATGTAAGGCTCCACTTCGGCGTTCAGCTTTTCGCGCAGCTGGTCCGGGGTGAGCTTTTTGGCCAGCACGGCGGGGATGTATTTGAGCATCGCCAGCATGTTGGAATCGCTCTGGTGCAGCTGGGCGCAGACCTTGCAATCCGCCTTGTGGGCGATCTCCACGATCTGCTGATAAAACGCGAACCCCTTTGCATCGAAGAGGGATTTTTCGAACTTGCTCTTCCCCACCGGCACATCCCCGATGATGAGCATCGCGCAGCCGCCCTCGGCCAGCCGCCGGATCTCGGCAAGGTATTCTTCGTCCGGCAGGCCGAAGGTAGTGGGCGCAAAAATGATGCGGTTCTTCAGCTGCAGGCCCCCATAGTTCACAGGGCTCAGGATGGTCTCGTACATGATCACATGCTTCCTTTCTGTGCTGCTTTTTGCAGCAGTTCCAGCAGCTGGCGCTGCTCGTCGGCGGTCAGGCCGGTCAGGTTCCGGGCGTCCCAGCCATAAAACACCCGGTGGCAGACCGCAAAGGCCGTCCGGCCCTTTTCGGTCAGTTCCAGATGGTAGCTGCGGCCGCTCTTTTCTTTGGTGAGGAATCCATCCTCGGCCAGCTTGGTGAGGCTGCGCTGGGAGTGGCCCCAGTCCAGATGCAGTCTCTGCGTCAGCTCCGAGGGGGTGCAGCCGGGGTGCTTGCCCACATAGATGATAAAGTACATCATCCCGAAGCTCAGGCCCAGCTCCTGCAGCCGCTGGGTGGTGTAGGCGGCAAATCTCCTGTGCAGTGTCAGAATGCAGGAGGACACCGTAGCCGGTTCCATATGATCCGCTCCTTTCGTTCTCAACGGCCTGAGTATAGCATGTTTACTTGACAAAGTCAAGTATTTTTGCAAAGAAAAAACTCCGCATCTGTACGCGAAGTTTTTTCGGGCTGGTGTCATGCTTTGTTACGGCGCTCTTCTTCCAGCTCCCGCTTGAGGTCATCTTTGATCTCGACAAAGCATTCCAGAAGCATGGGGTTGAACGCGCCGCATTCGCCGTTCAGGATCATCTCCACCGCCTGTTCATGCGGGCAGGCTTTTTTGTAGCAGCGGTCACTGGTCAGGGCATCGTAGACGTCGGCCAGCGCCACCACCTGCGCCTCGATGGGGATCTCGTTTCCTTTCAGGCCGTCCGGGTAGCCGCGGCCGTCCCACCGCTCGTGGTGCCAGCGGGCAATGCTGTAGGCCGTTTGGAGCAGCGGCTCCGTGCAGAAGTTGTCCAGCTTGCTCAGCATATCCGCGCCGATGGTGGTATGGGTCTTGATGACCTCAAACTCCTCCGGGGTCAGCCGGCCGGGCTTGTTCAGGATCTTTTCGTCGATGGCGATCTTGCCGATGTCGTGCAGGGCCGAGGCCAGCGGGATGTTCTCCTGCATCTCGGAGGTGATGTGGTAGATGTTGGGGCGTTCGAGCAGTTTTGCGAGCACCCGCTCGGTGAGGCGGTGGATGTGCTGAACGTGCAGCCCGCTCTCGCCGTTGCGGAACTCCACCAGCTGGCTCAGCACCCCCACCAGCATGGAGGTGTTCCTCTCCCGCGCGCGGATCTGTTCGGACAGCAGGCTGACCAGCCGCCGCTGCTTGGCATAGAGCTTGATGGTGTTGAACACCCGGCGGTAGACGACGCGGGCGTCGAACGGGCGGGCCACGTAATCCGAAACACCCATTTCATAGGCGCGGCGGACGGAGGCCTCGCTGTCCTCGCCGGAGATCATGATGACCGGCAGATCCTCGATGGCGTGGTTGCGGTTCATGAAATCCAGCACCTCAAACCCATTCATCTTTGGCATCATAAGATCCAGCAGCACCAACGCGATATCGCCCATGTACTGCTGCATCTTTTTCAGGCACTCCTCGCCGTCCGCAGCTTCGAGGATGCGGTAATCCCCGCACAGGATCTCCGACAGGATGGCGCGGTTCATCTCGGAATCGTCCACGATGAGGATCTGCGGCTTTTCCTCCCGGCGGCCCGGCGCATCCTCCTGAAGCATCTCGCCGGAGACGACGACGCAGTTCTTCCGGACCTTGGCCTGATACATCAGCCGGTCGGCCTGCCGGACCACGGCATCCATGCTGTCGCTTGGCATCTGGATCAGCCCGCCGATGCTGGTCGAAAGCCGCATGTGGCTGTAGCCGGGCACGATGGCGTCATGGATCTTTTCGCAGATCCCCTCCAGTTTGATTTTGAAGTAATCCTCCGGGATGCCGGGCAGGATGAGCAGAAACTCGTCGCCGCCGAAGCGCACCAGCGCATCGGTCTGGCGGATGCAGCCGCGCACGATGGTGGCGGCGGTCTTCAGGGCCATATCGCCCGCGTGGTGGCCGTAGGTATCGTTGTAGACCTTGAAGTCGTCCAGGTCCATCAGCGCCACGCCGATGGGGCCTTTCATGCCGCGGACGATCTCCTCGTAATAGCGGCGGTTGTACATGTCGGTCAGAGGGTCGTGGTACAACTTGGTGTTGTAGCCGGAGAGTGCGCTGAACAGTGCCTCGGTGTCATCGGGTTCGACGATGGTATCGCTGTGCATCCGCTGCAGCAGTTCCAGCACATAGGGGGCTCCGTCCACCTCCATATATTGGGCCGACACCTGCACGATGTCCGGCGAGAAATATTCCAGCTTGGTGCGCTGGTCATGGTTCTCGAACGCACTCTTCACCGCGCAGTGGTGGCAGGCATAGCACAGGTCTTCCGCGTTGGGGTTGGAGCGCACGCCCTCTTCGATCCGCTCGATGGCGGCTGCATCCAGCAGACGCACATCTGTATAGAACTGCTGCAGATCGCTGATGAGCGTCTGAACTTCCTGCATTGTTTTCATCTTCGCCGTTTCCTACGCCTTTCTGCGCACCTCTCCGAATGTTGGAACAGAAAAGGCGCTTTTCTTTCCTATTATAGACGGTATTCAGCCCAAATGGAAGGGATTTTCCAAAACTTTTCTGCAAAACAGAATGCTGCCCCGCCGTTTTTCCAAAATCTGAACTTTTTCGGCACAAATGGTAGCCCTGTGAAACAAAAGGTGTTATAATAATTTTATCTATCACAAGCCATTTGACAGGAAGGGGTCCCCCACATGACGATCGAAGAATGCTACACGGCCATGGGCGCGAATTATCAGGACGTGCTCCGGCGCTTTTATAAGCCCGATATGATCCGGCGCTTTGCCCGGATGTTTTTGCAGGACACCAGTTTTCAGCAGCTGACCGATGCCATGGCCCGGCAGGACGTCAAGGATGCGTTTCTTGCGGCGCACACCCTGAAAGGGGTCTGCCTCAACCTCGGCTTCAGCAACCTCACGCCCTCTGCAGTGGCCCTGACGGAGATCCTCCGCGCGGGGAGCTTTGACGGTGCCGCCGAGCAGTATGCCCTTGTGGAGAAGGAATATCACAAGACCATCGAGGCCCTCAACGCCCTCGATTGAGTTCCGGATGGAGCCGCGGAGAGCCGGGGCTCTATTTTTCAGACCGGCTCGTTCTGGGGAAGGAGACATCATGCGATCTCGTTTTCGTCCGCTCGTCAGTCTGGTGCTGAGCGCTGCGCTGCTGCTGGGCTGTGTGGGCTGCGGCGGCAGTGCCAAGGCACCCACCACCATCACGGTGTGGAACTATTACAGCGGCGACCTTCTGAGCAGCTTCAACGCTCTGGTGGGCCAGTTCAACGCCACCGTCGGCAAAGAGAAGAACATCGTGGTCGAGAGCTTCAATCAGGGCAACGTGACCGACCTGGAAGCGAACGTTCTGGCCGCTGCGCAGGGCAAGGTGGGCGCTGCGGCTCTGCCCAACCTCTACTCCGGCTATGCCGACATGGCCTATGACCTCGACCTGATGGGCAAGGTCGTAGACCTGGCCCCCTATCTGACCGCAAAGGAGAAGGCCGCCTATGTGGACGGTTTTCTGTCCGAGGGCGACCTGATGAACAACGGGGAACTGAAGATCTTCCCGGTGGCAAAATCCACCGAGCTGCTCTACCTGAACGCCACCGACTGGGCCCCCTTTGCTGCGGCCACCGGTGTGACCTACGACGACCTGGCCACTTTGGAAGGCGTCGTGGAGGTGGCCCGCCAATACTACGACTGGACGGATGCCATGACCAGCACCCCCAACGACGGCAAGGCCTTCTTCGGCCGTGATGCGCTGGCCAACTACCTGCTGTGCGGTGCTCAGGAGATGGGCCTGACCATCTTTGATGCCAAGAACGGCGTCATGACCCTGCATTTTGACAAAGACGTCATCCGCAAACTGTGGGATAACTTCTATGTGCCCTACATCAAGGGCTGGTTCGGTGCCAGCGGCAGGTTCCGCAGTGACGACGTGAAGACCGGCAATCTGCTGGCCTACGTCGGCTCGTCGGCCAGCAGCCCCTTCTTCCCCGCCCAGGTGATGACCAACGACGCCGAGAGCCACGCCATCGAACCGGCCATCCTGCCCTGCCCATCCTTTGCGGGCTGCAGCCCGGTCGCCGCCCAGCAGGGTGCCGGCATGATCGTGACCAAAGGCACCGACGCCCAGATCCGGGCCTGCGTTGAATTTCTGAAGTGGTTCACCCAGCCGGAAAACAACATCGCGTTCTCCGTGAACTCCGGCTATCTGCCCGTGACCCACGCCGCCGCAAGCCTGAACGCCATTCAGGCCAGTGGTTTGGAGCTGACCGACATCGTCACCCAGGTGCTGGACCTCTCGCTGGATGCCGTGGAGCATGACGCCCTGTACACGACCCACGCCTTCCTGGAGGGTTCCACGGCCCGCACCACCCTGCAAAATGCCATGACCGATGCGGCGGAGGCCGACCGGGCCATCGTGAAAGAGCGGCTCGCCGCCGGGCAGACGGCCGAAGAGGCCGAAGCCGAGTTTTTGACCGACGAATACTTTGACCAGTGGTACGAATCCACGAAGGCCGCGCTGGAAGCCTACGCCGGCTGACCACCTGCCGCCCCAACCCTTTTTGAAAGGAGCACCGGCACATGAAACACTTCACCCGACACAAACTGTCCGGGGCCCGCGCAGAGCGCTCCATTTTCGGCACCATCTTCAAAGCGATGGTCGGTGTGCTGCTGGTGGAGGTCGCACTGCTCGTCGCGTCCATCTATGCGATGCGGGTCGGCCCCCAGCTGGACCAGAACGCGGAGGACATCCTCGCCATGCAGGTGGAGAACCGCAGCCGATACATCCAGACCACCCTGCACGATGCGCAGGAGCTTTCCACTCTGGAAAGTGAGATCAACACCCTGACGCAGGAGCTGCTGGACAGCGGCAGCATCGACCTTGCCACGCTGGACAGCAGCAGCATCACCGCCTACCCCCTGCTGGAAGCCGCCACCCCAAAGCTCATCGCCGCTCTGCGCAGCAGGCCGGTGACCGGCATCTTTCTGGTGCTGAACACCCATGACCTGAACAGTCGCTCCGCTGGCAATCACCTGCCCTCCATCTATCTGCGGGATCTGGACCCCGACGCCTCGCCCTCCGAAAACAATTCCGACCTGCTGTTCGAACGGGCACCAGCCCGGCTGGTGCAGGAGCAGAGCATTGCCACCGACAAGAGCTGGTCCCCCGCCCTCACCTATCAGGCGATGGCCAGAGGCTTTCTCTATGCGCCGTTCCAGGCGGCCTATGACGATGGTGCCCAGCTGAACCCGGCTGATTACGGCCACTGGACCATCGCCCCCTATGCTCTGAAAGGTGACGACCGGCAGGCCATCTATTACAGCCAGCCCCTCATCCTGCCGGACGGCACCGTCTACGGCGTCATCGGCGTGGAACTTCTGACCAGCTACCTTGCCGACAAGCTGCCCTGCGCCGAACTGCAGGGCGACGGCTCCGGCCTCTATCTGCTGGCCTGCTCCAATATGATGTTGAACCTGGACACCCTCTCGCTGGATCTTGCACCGGTCCTGTGCAGCGGCAGTTCGGCGTTTGCCAGCGGCACCACCGCTGTGGCATCCCGGCGCGGCACCGGCTGCTTCCGTCTGGTGCAGGACCATGTGCCCTACACAGCCTCCGTGATGTCGCTGAATCTCTACAACCGGAACGCCCCCTTCTCCGGGGATCGCTGGTATCTGGTGGGCATGGTGCCCACGGCCAACCTCTCGGCCTTCTCCAACCGGGTGCAGCAGATGCTCTTCCTCACCGTGCTGCTCACCCTCATCGCAGGCTTTCTGGCGAGCTTTCTGGTCAGTGAACGGATGTCCAAGCCCGTCCATCAGCTCTCCGCTGCCGTGGCCAAAGCGCAGGAAAACGCTGTGGCCATGCCGCAGCTGCCCACTACCGGCATCCTGGAAGTAGACCAGTTTGCCTCGGCCATCACCCACCTTTCGGAGGATGTGCTGGCCTCCTCCACCCGCTTTCTGCGGATCATGGAGATGGCCACGGTGGAGCTGGGCGGCTACGAGCTGCGCAGCGACAGTGTCTTTGCCACCGACAACTTCTTCCAGATGCTGGGGCTGGCCACCCCGGAGCCTCTCACGCCCCGCAGCTTCCGCAACGCCCTCTCCCGGATCGCGCATTCCAGCCTCTACCGCACCACGGATGCAGGCAACTCCGTCTTCCTCGTCCAGAAAGAGGACGAGGTGCGGTATGTGATCCTCCGTGTGACCCGCATCTGCGGCGAGACCGCCTCGGAGGTGGGCCTGCTCGAAGACGTGACCATCCCCACGCTGGAGCAGCAGCGCATCGAGCGGGAGCGCGACTACGATATCCTCACCGGGCTGTACAACCGTCAGGCGTTCAACCGGGTCTGCGCCGACCTCTTTGCCCACCCGGCCCAGCTGCACTGCTCGGCTCTGCTGATGATGGATCTGGACAATCTCAAGCAGATCAACGACACCTACGGCCACGACTGGGGCGACCAGTACATCCACCAGACCGGCCAGTGCTTCGCCGCCAACGCTCCAAAGAACACCGTCTGCTCCCGCCTGTCCGGCGACGAGTTCCTGCTGCTGTTCTACGGGTACGACACACAGGACGCCATCCGCGCCGAGCTGGACAAGCTGAGCGCCGCCCTGCGGGCCAGCTGCTCCACCCTGCCCAACGGCAAAACACTGAACATCAGCATCTCCGGCGGCGTGGCCTGGTACCCGGAGGACGGCAAAGACCTGAAGACCCTGAAAAAATACGCCGACTTCGCCATGTATCAGGTCAAGCAGTCCCGCAAGGGGCAGGTGGGCGATTTTGACATCGGCGTCTACCACCGCGAGGAGTATGCCGCCCAGACCCAGCGCGAATTCCTGCAATTGCTGCGGGAAGAGCAGGTGTACTACTACTTCCAGCCCATCTTCAGCGCACAGACCGGGCGGGTGGTGGCCTACGAGGCGCTGATGCGGGTGAACACGCCCACCCTCACCTCGCCTTCGCAGGTGATGGCGCTGGCCCACGAGCTGGACCGCCTGTACGACATCGAGCGGATCACCATGTTCCATTCCAGCGAGGCATTCGAGAAGCTGCAGAGCCGGGGCCTCATCCGGAAGGACGCCCTGCTCTTCGTCAACTCCATCGCCAATGTGGACCTGAACGATGAAGACCGCCAGGAATATCACCGCCGCTACCCCGACCTGCTCAAACAGCTCGTCGTGGAGATCACCGAACAGGAAGACCTGGACCGCGCATGTCTGGAGCGGAAGCGGAACATGCCGGGCTTCTCCGGTGCCTTCGCGCTGGATGACTACGGCACCGGCTACAGCAACGAGCTCAATCTGCTGGAACTGTCGCCCCGGTATATCAAGATCGACATTTCCATCATCCGCGGCATCGAGAAGGATCCCGACAAGCAGCAGATCGTCTCGAATATCGTGGCCTACGCCCACGCCCGCAGTATGCAGATCCTCGCCGAAGGCATTGAGGAAGAGGTCCAGCTGCGCAAGGTCATCGACCTGGGCGTGGACCTGCTGCAGGGCTACTACCTCTGCCGCCCGGCAGCCGTGCCCTCCCCCATCGCCTCCGAAGCGCTGGATGTCATCCGCGCTGCCAGCGCCGCGCATTCGGATGTCGGCTAAGTGCAAAAAAGAAACGGCCTTTCGGCCGTTTCTTTTTTATCGCAATTTTCAAAAATAGTGCTAATCAAAACGGCATCTTTGCGATATGCAGTTTGCGGATGTTGCTTGTGCATTAAAAGCGCAAACTGCTATATTATCGACCCAGCTGCCAGAATGCGACGGCGCTGGCGGCGGCGACATTGAGCGAATCGACGCCGTGGGACATGGGGATCTTGACCGTGTAATCGCAGGCGGCGATGGTGGCATGGGCCAGACCGTCGCCCTCGGTACCCAGCACGATGGCAAGTTTCGGCTCTGCGGCCAGCGCTTCGTCGTCGATGGGGACCGAGCGGTCGCTCAGAGCCATGGCTGCCGTTTTGAAGCCCATGGCGCGGAGGCGGGCCAGCCCCTGTCCGGGCCAGTCGGCGGGCGTCTCGCCCAGCTGGGCCCAGGGCACCTGAAACACCGTGCCCATACTCACCCGCACCGCGCGGCGGCACAGCGGGTCGCAGCAGGAGGGGTTGATGAGGACGGCGTCCATGTTCAGCGCTGCCGCACTGCGGAAGATGGCGCCCACGTTGGTGGAGTCCACGATGCCTTCCAGCACCGCGACGCGGCGGGCCGCTTTGCACAGCTCCTCGGCGCTGCGGGGGGCCGGGCGGCGGAAGGCGCAGAGCACACCCCGCGTCAGCTCAAACCCGGTGAGCCCGGCCAGCAGCTCCCGGTCCGCCGTGTAGACCGGGGCATCGCCGCAGCGGGTCAGGATCTCCGCCGCCGGGCCGGTGATCTGCCTGCGCTCCATCAGCAGCGAGACCGGCTCATACCCGGCGTCCAGTGCGCGGGAGATCACCTTGGGGCTCTCGGCGATAAAGATGCCTTTTTCGGGTTCCAGCCGGCAGCGCAGCTGGTTCTGCGTCAGGCGGGCGTAGGGGTCCAGCTCCGGCGCATGGAAATCGGTGATCTCGACGATGTTCGGCATGAGAATTTCTCCTTTTGGTTCCAGAATCAGTCTTATTGTAGCACAATCGGCGTTCCTTTGCAAAACATGGTGGCCATGTTCGTTTTACATGGTCGAATCCGCCAAAAATGCCGCCAAAATTTTGACAAATCCTCCAAAATGCGCTATCATAGACAGGAACTTGTGAAGAGGGGGAACCATTCCGTGTCCATCAGTCGAAAACTGTCCCGCAATGGGCAGATGTCCGAAGCGTTCTGCACCGCCATGTTCCTATCGGTCTCCGGCGGCCTGCAGGACGTTTATACCTATTTATATCGCGGCAAGGTGTTTGCCAATGCACAGACCGGCAACATCGTGCTGTGCAGCGTGAAGCTGGTCGAGGGCGACTGGAGTGCGGTGCTGCACTATCTGGTGCCGCTGTGCTTCTTTGCGCTGGGCGTGTTCACGGCGGAACTGCTGCGCCAGAAATTCCAGCAGATGCAGCGGCTCCACTGGCGGCAGCTGGTGGTGCTGTGTGAGATCGTGATGCTGTTCGTGGTCGGCTTCTTCCCGCAGGAGTGGAATCTGGTGGCCAACGCGCTGGTCTCGTTTGCCTGCGCGATGCAGGTGCAGGCCTTCCGCAAGGTGAACGGCTACGCCTTTGCCAGCACCATGTGCATCGGCAACCTGCGCAGCGGCATGGATTCGCTGTGCAGCTGGCTCGTGGCAGGCAACCGCGCCGCCCGGAGCAAGGCCTTCCACTATTTCGCCATCATCCTCCTGTTCGCGCTGGGCGCAGGCCTGGGCAGCGTGGCGCTGGGGTTCTGCGGCGCAAAGGCGATCTGGTTTTCCTGCCTGCTGCTGGCCGTGAGCTTCTGCCTGATGTTCCTCAAGGAAGACATCGAGGAGCTGGAAGAGGACATCGAAAAGCGCGAAGCCCGGCACTGAACCGGCCCGGCAAAAAGATCACGGAACACATTCCCGCACCGCAGCCCGTTCCCATCGGGCAGGCGGTGCGGGAATTTTTGCAGCAAAACGCGGTTTGACAGGGATTTTTTCATTGCGCTGCCGGGCTTGATATGGTATACTGATTTCATGTGTTAAAAACGCCCCGGCGGCCGGAACGGTGTTGGCTGCCGCTGCGGGTTTTCTTCGAGGAATAGGAGCAACGAATGAAAAAAGGATTTGACAACGACAAATACCTGCAGATGCAGTCCGAGCACATCCGCGAGCGGATCGCACAGTTCGACAACAAGCTGTATCTGGAATTCGGCGGCAAGCTGTTCGATGACTACCATGCCTCCCGTGTGCTGCCCGGTTTCCAGCCGGACTCCAAGCTGCAGATGCTGCTGCAGCTGAAGGATCAGGCCGAGATCGTCATCGTCATCAGCGCCGAAGACATCGTGAGCAGCAAGGTGCGCGGCGACTACGGCATCACCTACGACCTGGACGTGCTGCGCCTCATCGACGCCTTCCAGGAGCGGGGGCTGTTCGTGGGCAGCGTCTGCGTGACCATGTACACGGCCGCACCCGAAGTGGAAGCCTTTGAAAAGCGGCTGAACAGTCTGGGCATCCGGACCTTCCGTCATTATAAGATCCCCGGCTACCCCAACGACGTGGCCCGCATCGTGAGCGACGAGGGCTATGGCCGCAACGAGTACATCGAGACCGAGCGCCCGCTGGTGGTCATCACGGCCCCCGGCCCCGGCAGCGGCAAGATGGCCACCTGCCTGTCCCAGCTGTACCACGAGTACAAGCGGGGCGTCAAGGCCGGTTATGCCAAGTTTGAGACCTTCCCCATCTGGAACATCCCGCTCAAGCACCCGGTGAACCTGGCCTACGAGGCCGCTACCGCCGACCTGAACGATGTGAACATGATCGACCCGTTCCATCTGGAAGCCTACGGCAAGACTGCCGTCAACTACAACCGCGACATTGAGATTTTCCCGGTGGTCAACGCGATGTTCGAGCTGATCGCAGGCCAGAGCCCCTACCACTCCCCCACCGACATGGGCGTGAACATGGCGGGCAACTGCATCGTGGACGATGCCGCCTGCTGCGAGGCCTCCTGCAACGAGATCGTCCGCCGGTACTTCAAGTCTCTGTGTGCGCTCAAGAACGGCGCACAGGTCCAGAGCGAGGTCTACAAGCTGGAACTTCTGATGAACCAGGCAGGCCTTACGCTGGGCAGCCGCCCCGTAGAGCAGGCCGCTCACGCCGTCTCGGAGAAGACCGGCGGGGCACCGGCCGCCGCCATCGAGCTGCCGGACGGCACCGTCATCACCGGCAAGACCGGCCCGCTGCTGGGTGCAGCTTCTTCGGCGCTGCTCAACGCGCTGAAGAAGCTGGCCGGCATCGACCAGGAAATGGACCTCGTCTCTGCGGCCGCCATCGAGCCGATCCAGACCCTCAAGACCAATTATCTGGGCAGCAAGAACCCCCGCCTGCACACCGATGAGATCCTCATCGCGCTGTCAAGCTCCGCTGCCACCAACCCCACCGCTGCGATGGCCCTGCACCAGCTCTCCAAGCTGAAGGGCTGCGACATGCACTCCACGGTCATCCTGTCCAGCGTGGACGACGACACCGTGAAGAAGCTGGGCATCTACCTGACCTGCGAACCCGCCTACGAGGAAGAGGGCCGCAAGTACCACAAGAAATAAGCGCAACAAAAAAGAGAACCGCCGCGGCGGTTCTCTTTTTTGCATTCACAGGCGGGTCTGCACCCAGTATTCGCCCATGCTCTGGCCGGGCTGGTCGGTGACGTCATCGTTCAGGTAGTCCGCCAGACCGCAGGACGCCGGGTCCCACCCGCGCGCCTGTTCGACCGAATCGTACTCCACCTCGGCGTACCAGAACTCGGTGGGCTGGCCTTCGTCCACATGGTTCACTTCCAGCACCCGCCCGTCCGGCAGCAGATAGCTGCGGCGGATCTTCGGAATGAGCGGCCTGCCGATGATCTTCGTTTCTAAATCGTCAAACAACGCTTTATCGATGGGGCGTTCGATCTCCTCCCGCGCCAGTCCGCCGCCGGATTTGAAGCAGAGGATATAGTCGGTGCTGCCGCCCGTCCGGGCCTCCTCCCGGATGCGGACCGTTGGACGGACGCTGATATACCCCTGCCGCATCGCAAATTCCTCCTGCAGCGGCATCTCCGGGAAACCCGCTCCCTCCGGCCAGCCGTTCACCATCCATTTGCGTTCGATCTCCATTGCTTTGCCCTCATTTCTGTTGGATTTTGTATTTATTCTAACACGGTTTTATGATATTATAAAGAGGATCTGAATCAAAAAATACAGTGCTGGAAGCGGGCCGCATCGTCGGGAGCATTTTCCTCGTGCGGCGGAGAGCGCACCTCTGCAATACAGCCGCCCCGCTCAGCCTGTCGTATCTCAAACACAAGGAGTTTCTATGAAATCGACCCGCAACTATCCCATCTACAAAGTCAACAAACACGCTGAGGGGCTGCTGGTGGGCGGCCACCCGTGGGTATACGAGAACGACATCCTCGAAGCACCGGAGACCACGCCGGAGAACGGCACGCTGGCCGATGTGGTAAGCCCCAAGGGGGCCTACCTCGGCACCGGCTTTCTCTCCCTCCAGAGCAAGATCCGGGTGCGGCTCATCTCCCGCAACGCCAACGATACCTTTGACGCTGACTTCTGGCGCCGCCGGGTGGAGTATGCCTGGAACTACCGCAAGACCGTTCTGGAACCGGACGACCTCTCAGCCTGCCGGGTCATCTTCGGCGAGGCCGACCAGTTCCCCGGCCTGACGGTGGACCGGTTCCAGAATATCCTCGTCACCCAGACCCTCAGCGTCGGCATGGAAAAGCTCAAGCCCCTCCTCTTCCCCCTTCTGGCAGAAGTGCTGCGGGCCGACGGCCAGACCATCGACGGCATCTACGAGCGGAACGATGAGGCTCTGCGCGCCAAGGAAGGGCTGGCGCAGAACAAGGGCTGGTTCGAGCTGCCCGGCGAGACCCACCCCGCTTCCACCCAGACCGAGATCTGCGAAAACGGCGTTTTTTACCACGTTGATTTCGAGAACGGCCAGAAGACCGGCTTCTTCCTCGACCAGAAATACAACCGCCGCGCCGTGGCCCGCATTGCCGCCGGGCACACGGTGCTGGACTGCTTCACCCACACCGGCAGCTTTGCGCTGAACGCGGCCAGGGGCGGGGCCGCCCGCGTCACCGCTGCCGACATCAGCGCCGATGCCATCGCCATGGCCCAGCGGAACGCCGAACGCAACGGCCTCGACAACATGGACTTTCTCTGCGAGGACACCTTCGCGCTGCTGCCCCGGCTGGAAAAGGAGGGCCACCCCTACGACTTCATCATTCTCGACCCGCCCGCCTTCACCAAGGCACGCCGCACCGTCGAGAACGCCATGCGCGGCTACAAGGAGATCAACTACCGCGCCATGAAGCTGCTGCCCCGCGGCGGCTATCTGGCCACGGCCAGCTGCTCGCACTTTGCCACCGAGGAGCTGTTCATCAAGATGCTCAAGGCGGCGGCAAAAGACGCCCACCGTCAGCTGCGGCAGATCGAAGTCCGCCAGCAGGCCCCCGACCACCCCATCCTCTGGGGCGTCCCGGAGACGAACTACCTGAAGTTTTTCCTGTTCCAGGTCATCTAAAAGTCATACCAAGCGCGCAAATCTCCAAAAAAACGAGAGCGTGTTTGTGCAGAATCGTCAGTTTTGTCTATTGCCTTTTTTTGCCCTGTAAGCTATAATCATGCCATAGACAGCAACGGCGCTGTGGGTCACCTCCTGACTCGCAGCGTCGTTTTGTTTAAGCAAGCTTTCGCGTGAAAACGCATCGGCGTGGATGGGTTTTTGCGATGTGTGGAAAGAAACAAGATCAAGTAAGGAGTAGGATTTATGGCAGCAAATGTTATGGAAATCTACGGCAGCAAGGTCTTCAACGAACATGTGATGAAGGAGCGCCTGCCGAGCGCGACTTACAAGAGCCTGGAACGCACCCTGCATAAGGGTGCTCCGCTGGACATCGAGGTGGCCAACGTCGTGGCCAGCGTGATGAAGCGCTGGGCCATGGAGCTGGGCGCTACCCACTACACCCACTGGTTCCAGCCGCTGACCGGCATCACCAGCGAGAAGCACGATGGCTTCGTCTCCCCCGTGGGCGACGGCACCGCCATCATGGAGTTCTCCGGCAAGGAGCTGGTGCGCGGCGAACCCGATGCTTCCTCCTTCCCCTCCGGCGGCCTGCGCGCTACCTGTGAGGCCCGCGGCTACACCGCATGGGACCCCACCAGCTACGCCTTCGTCAAGGATGATGTGCTCTGCATCCCCACTGCCTTCGTCAGCTACACCGGCGAGGCGCTGGATAAAAAGACTCCTCTGCTGCGTTCCATGAACGCGCTGTCCAATCAGGCCATCCGTATCCTGAAGCTGTTCGGCAAGGATGTGGACTATGTGTCCACTACGGTCGGCCCGGAGCAGGAGTACTTCCTCGTCAAGAAGGAAGACTACGAGGCACGTCAGGACCTGATTCTGACCGGCCGCACCCTGTTCGGTGCTCCCTCTGCCAAGGGTCAGGAGCTCGAAGAGCATTACTTCGGCGTCATCCGCCCCGAAGTCTCCGCCTTCATGAAGGAACTGGACGAAGAGCTGTGGAAGCTGGGCGTCCCCGCCAAGACCAAGCACAACGAAGTGGCTCCCTGCCAGCATGAGCTGGCCCCCATCTTCGACACCACCAACGTTGCCATCGACCACAACCTGCTGACCATGGAGCTGATGAAGAAGATCGCCCCCAAGTACGGTCTGGTCTGCCTGCAGCACGAGAAGCCTTTTGAGGGCGTGAACGGCAGCGGCAAGCACAACAACTGGTCCATGAGCACCACCCACGAGAACCTGCTGGACCCCGGCGACACCCCCATGGAGAACCTGCAGTTCCTGGTCTTCCTGGCCGCTGTCATCAAGGCAGTCGATGAGTACGCAGACCTGCTGCGCACCTCCGTCGCCACCCCCGGCAACGATCACCGTCTGGGCGCCAACGAGGCACCTCCGGCCATCATCTCCATCTTTGTGGGCGAGGAGCTGGAAGCCGTCATCGACGCCATCGCATCCGATTCTCCCTACGCCGGCCCCACCAAGATGAAGATGGATCTGGGCGTGGATGTCCTGCCCAAGTTCAGCAAGGATACCACCGACCGCAACCGCACTTCTCCCTTCGCCTTCACCGGCAACAAGTTCGAGTTCCGTATGCCCGGCTCTGCTGAGAACCTGAGCGACTGCAACACCATCCTGAACACCGCCGTTGCCAAGGAGCTGAAGGGCTACGCCGACGAGCTGGAGGGTGCTGAGGACTTCACCTCTGCTGCCATCGCTCTGGTCAAGCGGACCATCCGCGACCACCGCCGCGTCATCTTCAACGGCAATGGCTACACCGCCGAGTGGGAAGAAGAAGCTGCCCGCCGCGGCCTGCCCAACAAGAAGAACACCCCGGCTGCTCTGCCCGCCCTCGTTGACCCGAAGAACATCCAGCTGATGGAGGACTTCGGCGTCCTGACCAAGGTGGAGATGGAGAGCCGTTACGAAGTCGAGATGGAGCACTACGCCAAGATCATCAACATCGAGGCGCTGACCATGCTCGAAATGGCCCGCAAGCAGCTGCTGCCTGCCGTCAACTCCTACATGAGCGAGGTCGCCAACACCGCTGCCACCAAGCTGGCCGTCAGCGAGGCGCTCAGCGTCCGCAGCGAGACCAAGACCCTGACCAAGCTGAGCACCGATGCCGACGCTATGAGCGACGCCATCGACGTGCTGCAGGATGTGGTGGACGCTGCCGAGGCTCTGACCAGCGAGAGCGAGAAGGCTGTGGCCTTCCACGACAACGTGATCCCGGCAATGGACGCTCTGCGTGCCGCAGCTGACGATGCCGAGACCATCTGCGGCGAGGACTACTGGCCTCTGCCCAGCTACAGCAAGATGCTCTACTACGTCTGATCTTCCAGCGCATTTCATAAAGCATCTTAGGCTGTCGAACTTCATTCGCCATTCTCCTTTTCCTATTTCTTACACCAGCCTAAAGACCTGCTCTTTTGCGAGGGCAGGCCTTTAGGCGTTTTTCTTGAGAGGAGATCATCCTTATGAGCTATACGACCCAACAGGATATCCTGGATTTTGTGGAGGACAACAACGTCAAATTCGTGCGGTTCGCCTTCTGCGACATCTTCGGCACACAGAAGAACATCGCCGTGCTGGCCGGGGACCTGCCCAAGGCGCTGGAGGACGGCGTCTGCTTCGACGGCAGCTCCATTGCCGGGTTCATGAAGGTGGAAGAGAGCGACCTGGTGCTCCGGCCCGACCTCTCCACCGTGACCATCCTGCCCTGGCGCCCCACCGAGGGCCGGGTGATGCAGTTCTTCTGCGACGTGGAACGGCCGGACGGCGACCCCTTTGGCGGCAACTGCCGGGGGTTCCTGCGCCAGATGAGCCGCCGCTTCCGCAAGCTGGGGCTGACCTGCAACGTGGGGGCCGAGTGCGAGTTCTATCTGTTCGAGAACGATGACCATGGCCGCCCCACCCGCGTCCCCATCGACTTCGGCGGTTACTTCGACGTGGCCCCGCTGGACGCAGGCGAGAACCTGCGCCGCGACATCTGCCTGACCATGGAGCAGATGGGCATGAGCCCCCAGCACAGCCACCACGAGAGCGGCAACGGCCAGAACGAGATCGACTGCCACTATGCAGGCCCGCTCAAGACCGCCGACAACGTGATGATGTTCAAGCAGATCGTGCGGGCCGTGGCCATGCGCAGCGGCATCCATGCCAGCTTCCTTCCCAAACCTCTGGCCGACCAGGCCGGCAGCGGGCTGCACATCAACCTTTCGCTCTACATGGACGGGCGGAACCTGTTTGAGGGCGACATCGCGCCCGACAGCATCGCGGGCAGCTTTATGGCGGGTGTTCTGGCACACAGCCGCGCGCTGACCGTCTTCACCAATCCCCTGCCCAACAGCTACCTCCGCTTCGGCAGCGACGAGGCCCCCAAATACGTGAGCTGGAGCCGCCAGAACCGCAGCCAGCTCGTGCGCATCCCGCAGGTGCAGGGCGACAACTGCCGCATGGAACTGCGCAGCCCGGACCCCGCCTGCAACCCGTATCTGGCCATCGGCCTCATCCTGGCCGCCGGTCTGGACGGCATCGAGCGCCGGTTGGAGCTGCAGGCCCCCATCAACAAGAATCTGTTCGACCCCGCCGTGGCCGCTGGCCTTGGGCTGGAAAAACTGCCTTCCACGCTGGAAGAAGCCGTGCAGGCCGCGCAGGAGAGTGACTTCCTGCGCGCCGTGCTGCCGGAGGAGCTCTCTCACCGCTACTACGAGGAGGAACTGAAGCGCTGCGCTGCCCTGAAGAATGCCGCCGACCCGGCAGAGTACGAGCGCATCCACTACTTCAACGCCATCTGAGCGGTAAGCTACCGGAAAAGGAAAGGAGCGATTCCGAATGGGACGTGCTCTGATCGTCAGCGCCGGAGCCAGCTCGAACGAGTATATCTCGGCACGGCTGGCGGAGCTGGGATACCCCCGGCCTCTGATCGTGCCAAGCGGAGCCGAGGCCCGGCGCAGGATGTTAGAATCGGATTTTGAGCTCATCGTGGTCAACGCGCCGCTGCCCGATGAGTTTGGCCATGAGCTGTGCGCTGCCGCCGTGGAAAAGACCGACGCGGGCGTGGTGCTTCTGGCCAAGGCCGCAGCGGCCGAACAGCTGCTGGGTTCCATGAGCGACGAGGGCGTGCTGCTTTTGAGCAAGCCGTTCTCGAACACGCTGTTTTTGCAGGCCATCCACATGGCAGCAGCCAGCAACCATCGCCTGCTGCGCCTGCGGCAGGAAAACGCCAGGATGCAGGAAAAGATCGCGCAGGTGCGTCTGGTCAGCCGCGCCAAATGCTGCCTCATCGAGCGGGAAGGCATGACCGAGGCCGATGCCCACCGCCTGATTGAAAAGCGGGCCATGGACACCCGGCGCGACCGTGCCGAGATCGCACAAGAAATCCTTGATTCTTACGAGGATTAGGATTATAATTTTATGTCAGAAAACGAGCTCCCCACAGTCTGCTTCGCAGACAGCCCCCCTCTGGGAGGGCGGCGGCATCGCCTGCGCGGTGCCGAAGGGAGCTTCTGGGAAAAGTATCAGAATCAAACGAGATAGAGGAGGACCATTTTTATGGCAAAATTCATCTTCGTCACCGGCGGCGTCGTCTCCGGTCTGGGCAAAGGCATCACGGCCGCTTCGCTGGGCCGTCTGCTCAAGTGCCGCGGCCTGAAGGTCGCCAGCCAGAAGCTCGACCCCTATGTGAACGTGGACCCCGGCACCATGAGCCCGCTGCAGCACGGCGAGGTCTTTGTGACCGACGACGGCACCGAGACGGACCTCGACCTGGGCCACTACGAGCGCTTCATCGACGAGAACCTGAACAAATACTCCAACCTGACCACCGGCAAGGTCTACTGGAACGTGCTGAACAAGGAGCGCCAGGGCGCATACCTGGGCCAGACCGTCCAGATCATCCCCCACATCACCAACGAGATCAAGAGCTACATCTACAACCTGGCCTCCTCCACCGAGGCCGATGTGGTCATCACCGAGATCGGCGGCACCACCGGCGACATCGAGAGCCAGCCCTTCCTGGAGGCCATCCGTCAGGTGGGCCTGGAGCAGGGCCGCGACAACTGCTGCTACATCCACGTCGTGCTGGTGCCCTACATCTCCGGCTCGGACGAGTACAAATCGAAGCCTGCACAGCACTCCGTCAAGGAGCTGCAGGGCATGGGCATCAACCCCGACATCATCATCCTGCGTGCCGACGGCAGCGTGGGCGGCGACATCCGCCGCAAGATCAGCACCTTCTGCAACGTGCAGCCGGAGTGCGTCATCGAGAACCTGACCATGCCCAGCCTCTACCAGTGCCCGCTGATGCTCCACACCAACGGTCTGGACGATGTGGTGGTCAAAAAGCTGAAGCTGGACGTCCCCCCTGCCGACCTGACCGAGTGGAAGCAGGTGGTCTCCCGCATCGCCACCCGCAGCAAGACCTGCACCATCGCGCTGGTGGGCAAGTATGTCAAGCTGCACGACGCCTACCTCTCCGTCATGGAGAGCCTCTACCACGCCGGTTTTGAGAACGACAGCCAGGTGGAGATCCGCTGGGTCGAGAGCGAAGATCTGACCGACCAGGCCGCCTGCAAGGAAGCCTTTACCGATGTGGACGGCATCATCGTGCCCGGCGGCTTCGGCGACCGCGGCATCGAGGGAATGATCCAGGCCGCACAGTACGCCCGCGAGAACCATGTGCCCTACTTCGGCATCTGCCTGGGTATGCAGATCATGGTCATGGAGTTTGCCCGCAATGTGCTGGGCTACGCCGATGCGAACTCCAGCGAGTTCACCCCGGACGGCCAGCACAATGTCATCGCGCTGATGGCCGACCAGCAGGGCAACATCCCCAAGGGCGGCACCATGCGCCTGGGCAAATACCCCTGCACCGTCAAGCCCGGCACCAAGATGGCTGAGTGCTACGGCGAACCGGAGATCTGGGAGCGCCACCGCCACCGCTACGAGTTCAACAACGACTTCCGCAGCGAGATGGAGGAAAAGGGTCTGGTCATTTCCGGCACCAGCCCCGACGGCCGTCTGGTCGAGACCGTGGAGCTGCCGGGCCGCGCCTTCCATCTGGGTGCCCAGTTCCACCCGGAGTTCAAGAGCCGCCCCAACCGCGCGCATCCCCTGTTCAAGGGCTTCATCGCAGCAGCTCTCCAGTTCCGTGCCGCCGCGCAGCGCAGCATGTTGAATGTGTGATACCCTCTCCGTCTGCTGCGCAGACAGCTCCCCCAAAGGGGGAGCCACTGGCGAGCCGGTTTTGACTGTGCTGAAATGAACAAAGCCCCATAAAACCATAAACAAAAGTGCTCCGCTGTTTCGATTCACAGCATCATTCCCATTGCTCTTTGTCAGAGCATGGTACAGATGCCGCTGGTCTTGACAGCGGAGCACTTTCGTTTACGATATCAAAATGCCTTCATCATTCAGCAGGAGTTGCCCGACCTGCCAAAGGCTCCCCCTTTGGGGGAGCTGGCATCGCTGCGCGATGCCTGAGAGGGTCACTTCTTTGCAGCAGCCTTCTTGCGGGCGGCGCGGCTGGTCTTCCGGGCAGCAGGCTTCTTGACCGGAGTCTTGACCGCTGCGGGGGCAGCCTTTTCTGCGGGCTTTGCCTCCATCTTAGCCGGTTCGGCCTTGGGTTCCTCAACAGCAGGAGCTGCCTCTGCGGGCTTCTCTTCCGTCTTGACTGGCTCTGCCTTGACTTCTTCCGCCTTGGGGGCCTCGACCGCAGGAGCGGCTTCTACGGGCTTCTCCTCTGCCTTGACTTCGACCTTCTCCTCAACGGGAGCGGCGGCGGGCTCGTCCTTCTTGGCAGCACGCTTTGCGCTGGCGCGGTCCTTCACCTCGGAGATGGTCCAGAGCTGATCTTCCCCGGCGGTCTCCTGCCAGATCTGCAGCTGTGCGCCATCGGAGACGCCCATGCCCACGGTGTCGATGCACTTGCCGCTGGCCCAGGAAGAGCGCAGGCGGACGGTGCCGGCGGGGGTAGGCTCCACGGTCCACATCTGGGACGTACCGCCCACATCCTCCCACAGATGCAGCCAGGTGCCGTTGGCGGTGCCAGTCATCATCAGGTCGAGAAGCTTGCCGGAAGCGCGGTTGCGGATGCGGTAGACACCGTCCCCTACGCGGATGAACGCCCACTCCTGTTCGGGCTTGTGGTCGTATTTGCCCAGACGAACGGTCTCCTCGTTCTTCGTGGAAGCAGCCGCCTCGATGACGCTGCCGGTGCGGGCAGCGATGGTGTAAAAACGATCTGCTTCGATCACAGTCTGTGCAACAGTTTTCATGATAATTCCCTCCAAATGTTTTTCTCACAAACAAATCGATCTTTTTGTCTTGTTAAATTATACCACTTGTCGTAATTTTTTACAAGGATTTCGACATTCCTTTAGCACTTTGACCAAAAAGCGTCCGCTTTTCATCTGCTTTTGCAAACTTCGACTGAACTTTCGGCCGTAACCAAATTGTAACCATGCCCAAATGTTCCAATGCAATGGATTGTCCGGGTGTTTCGTATTATAATCAAATGGGAAAGCCCATCCGCATTTCGTCCCTGTGACCTGTGAGGTACTGCATTATGAAACAGAATCTACTCCGCATCGGCTGCGCAGCGGCGGGCCTGGCACTGGCGGCGGGGGTGTTCACCTCCTGTTCGCTGCTGCCCACGCCGTCCCGGCCCGTGTCCCACCCCCAGCAAGAGGAGGACCCGCCCAAATACGACGCCTCCTCCCTGCGGGACGGCAGGCTGCGGCTCTTCTCCAGCTATGACTCCCTCGGCGGAAACACCATCCTCTGCGGCGACAAGGTGGTACACCAGTCCCCTGCCAGCGAAACGTCCTATCTGCTGACCGACAGCCAGACCGGCGAGACGAACTGGTTCGTCTGCACCTGGTCTGACCCGGACACCGCCGCCGGGCGGCGCAGCGGCATCTTTGACCGGACGGGTGAGGCGCTCTACACCTTTGACCGCGAATACGACGTCCGCCTTTCCGGCGGTGTGCTCGTTCTGACCACACCCACCAGCTTCGCCTATTCGCCCCTGCACGACCATGCAGCGGGCGACGTGCGGGTGCTGGACTTTGCTTCGGGCACTGAGTACCCCGTGCCCGAAAACGCCTACACCTGCCTTGTGGCGGGCGACCGGCTGGCCTTTGGCCTCTATGCCCCCGGCGATGCTGCGCCCGATGAAGAGAACGACGACCTCTACCAGTACGCTGCCGTTCAGATCCAGGAAAAGGACGGCACCGTGGTCTACCAGAACTTTCATAGCCTGCTGTACCGCCTTTCCGCCGGGATCGACGACCCGCTGGCCCCCGCCGACTGGGTGGAGATCGACACCTACAACGCGGACGGCACAAACCTGGAGTCCACTTCCCTGCTGAATGCGGCCACCGGCGAGGAGCGGAGCGGCTTTGTCACCTATCTCCACGCGGGCATTGCCAGCTTCCGGACCGACGAGGGCAAGTATCAGCTCGTGGATCTGGTCAGCGACATGACCAGCACCGTGCTGTGCGAGTTTAACGACTCCATCAGCGGGTACGCGCCCGGCGTGACCGTGCTCTACCGGGAGGACGGCTACCTCCTCTACGACCTGACCACCGGCGACACCCTCGACCTCTACAACATGGCCCTGGGCACCAACACGCTGGACATCTACGCCAGGGACGGCACCCTCCGCGTCTACGATATGGACACCGGTGCCATCCGGACCGACACGACGGTTGCGCCGCTGGAAGCGCTGCACCGCACTCGCCTCTACGACCAGGGCAGCGGCTGGGTCAACCTGCGCCAGTACGACAACGACAACTACGATGTGACCACCCTGACCCTCGCCGGGCCAGAGCTGAGCAAGACCCTTTCGATGGCTGACCTCACCGCCCGCTACGGCGACGACTTCGACGGCTATCTCTGGCCCGTGGCTGCCACGGAGGACGACTTCTATTTCTCCATCAGCTACCGCGGCCCCGGCAGCACCTGGCTGTACGACCTGCTGGACAGCGACGGCGCGGTCGTCCTGGCCGGGCTGGGCAGCTGCGGCGAGTACTCCCGCTACAACAGCAGTGCGCCCCTGCCTGCGGGCGTCTTCGTGGCGCGCAAGGGCTTCGATTACGGCTGGATGGACGTGGAGGGGAACTGGATCTACTGCCAGAGCATCTTCACTTCCACCAGCGACGAGACCAACAACTACTTCTATTGAGGGAGGGTTTCACCATGAAACAGTCTAAAATTTCCCGCCGTTCCTTCCTGCTGGGGCTGGGGGCCGTCTCCACGGCGGCGCTGCTGGCCGCCTGCGGAGAGGCCGCTTCCAGCGCACCGGCATCGAGTGCCGCTTCGTCCGAAGCACCCGCCTCTTCCGCCAGCGAAGTACCCGCAGCGCCCATCCTCACCGAGGACGAGTTTCCCGTCACCGACGGCTCCACGGCCTGCATCCCGCTCATTGCGCAGATCATGGCCGACACCACCGGCATGGAGCTGGAAGCGGCCCAGAGCGCCGTGACCACCAACACCACCGCCTGGGCCTGGCGGAACCTGGGCCTTTACGGCGACACCGAGAACGGCACCCGGCTCATCATCGCCTACGAGGCCCCGGAGTCCGTCAAGGAAGAGCTGAAGGCCGATGGTGCCCTGCTGGACCAGAAAGCCATTGGCCGGGACGCGCTGGTCTTCATCGTGAACGAGGACAACCCCGTCCAGAGCCTGACCCGGCAGCAGCTCCGGGACATCTACGCCGGGAAGATCACCAACTGGAAGGACGTGGGCGGCGAGGATGCCGACATCGTGGCCTTCCAGCGCCGGGAGGACTCCGGCAGCCAGACCCTGTTCCAGAAGCTGCTTATTCAGGGCGGCGAGCTGATGGACGCCCCCACCGCGCTGGCTCCTGCCTTGATGGGCGAACTGGTAGACGACATCGCCGAGTACAACAACGCGGCCAACGCCATCGGCTTCTCGGTCTACTACTACATCTCGGAGATGTATTCCAGGCCCGGCCTGCGGCTGCTGGCCGTGGACGGCGTGACCCCCTTGGCCGACACCATCGCGGACGAGAGCTACCCCCTGTGCAACGAGTTTTATGCCGCAGTCCGGCAGGATTCCGGCCCCGACACCCCGGAGCGCAAGGTCTACGACTGGCTCTCCACCGATGCAGGCCGCGCCTGCATCCAGAAGTCTGGCTATGTGGCCGCCCAATAATTTTTACTCGCGTGTTCCATTCGTTTGACTTCGTTTCCATTCTTTGCTACAATGAAGAAAAGTCTGGCGGTCTCGGCCAGATCTGCCGCAAGACGTGAAGATGCGAAGGAGAACGAACCATGCTCAACCCCCACAACCACCCTGTGGAAAGCCACGGCCGCACCGCGCTGCGCAACTACATCATCCAGGCATCCACCCTGCTGGAGATCACTCTCTCTGGGCTGGTCCTCATCGGCCTGCTGTTCAGCATCGTGCCGCTGCTGAAATGGATGCCCGGCCTGCTGTTCGACGGCAACGATGCAGAGATCCGCACATTTCTGGAACGTGCGCTGGACATCGTCATCGGCATCGAGTTCATCAAGATGCTGGCCAAGCACAGCCCCGGCAGCAGCCTGGAAGTGCTGCTCTACGCCATCGCCCGCCACATGGTGGTCGGCCACGAATCCGCCGTTGAGAACCTGCTCAGCGTGGGTGCCATCGCGCTCATCTTCGTTGTGCGCAAGTTCTTCTTCGTGCCCGCGTTCGGTGCCCACCTGCCGGACGGCAACCCTGCCCCCGACCTGACCCCGAACCAGAGCGGCATCCCTGCCCAGGAGTTCCGCCAGCGTCTGCATGACCGCATCCACGCCGAGGACCTCGACGAAGAAGAGAATGCCCCGGAATATGAGGATGCCAAGTGATTCCTCTCCCCGGAACGCACACAGCCCCCGTGCTTTGGCACGGGGGCTGTTGTTTTGGGCAGCTTGCACAGACGGCCTTTGCCCTGTTCTATTTCTTGTTTTGAATCAGCGGATCTCGATGCCGAGCTTGAACTTCAGGTTGCCCAGCACTTTTTTGACGGTGCGCTCGACCTGTTCGGCAGAGACTTCTGCGCTGGGGTCGGACAGCGTCAGGGAGAACGCCATGCTCTTCTTGCCCGCACCGAGGTTTGCGCCGCGATAGATATCGAACAGCTTCACGTCGGTGATGAGCGGGCTTGCCTTTTTGATGGTCTCCTCGATCTCGCCGCAGGTGACCTGTTCCTCGCAGACGAGGGCCAGGTCGCGCTTGACGGCAGCATAGGGGCTGAGCGGCTGATAGCGCAGCTCGCCGTCCACGCAGCTCATCAGGGCCTCGTAGTCCAGCTCACCGAGGTAGATGTTCTGGCTGTCCTTCTGTTCCTTTGCGATCTCCAGCTCGCCGTTGATCTCATTGGAGAGCTTGCCGAAGACGCCCAGACGCTTGCCGCCGCAGTAGACAGCGGCGCTGATGCCGGGGTGCAGCCAGGGCGCAGTCTCGCGTTCGTAGGTGAAGTGCAGGCCGAAACCGGCTGCCAGTGCCTCCATGGCGCCCTTGACGGTGAAGAAGTCCTCTTCCGGGCCGAAGGCACCGATGCAGAGGGTCTGGCGCTCGTGCGGATGCTCGCAGATGGGCAGTTCCTTGGCCAGATAGACCGGTGCCATCTCGAACAGACGGCCCTCGGCGTTGCCCTTCTTCAGGTTGTCCACGATGACATTCAGCATGGACGGGGTGAGCAGGGTGCGCATGATGGAGAGGTTCTCGCTGATGGGGTTCAGGATGCGGATGGCCTTGCGGGCAGCATCACCGGCGGGGATGTGCAGCATGTCCAGCTCGGCGTTGGAGTAGAAGGCCAGCGTGGATGCCTCATAGAAGCCCTGCGCCGCCAACAGGCGCTTGGTCTTGAGCTGCTGCTTCTGGTCGTAGTTCAGCCCGCCGTTGGTGACGGCAGCGGTGTTCAGGAAGGTGGGCACGATGTGGTCGTAGCCGTACTCACGGATGACCTCCTCGGCCAGGTCGGGGAAGCTCTCTACGTCCTCGCGGTACAGCGGGGCGGAAACATCCCAGCTGCCGTCGGCCTGCACGTCCACAGTGAACTCCAGACGCTGCAGGATGTCGATCATGGTCTGGTCAGGCACCGTGATACCCAGCACACCGCAGATCTTGGCGGGGGTGGTCACGATGTGCCTGCGCTCCAGCGGGCGGCCATCGGTCAGGTCGTATTCCAGCGTGGTGATGTCGCCGCAGTCCAGCTCCTGGATCAGGTGCAGGGCACGGGCGAGGCCCAGTTCGGGCGAGTGGCGGTCCACGCCCTTCTCGTAGCGGGCGGAGGAGTCGCTGTTCTGGCCCAGCGCGCGGCTGGTCTTGCGGACGGAGTCGCGGGCGAAGGTGGCGCACTCAAAGAGCAGGCTGGTGGTGTTCTCATCCATGCCGGAGTTGGCACCGCCCATGATGCCAGCCAGTGCCACCGGCTTTTCTGCATCGCAGATGACGAGGTTGTTGGGGTTCAGGGTGAACTCCTTCTCATCGAGGGTCATGATCTTCTCGCCCTCGTGGGCGCGGCGGACGTCGATGGTGCGGCCCGCGACCTTGTTCAGGTCAAAGGCGTGCATGGGCTGGCCCATCTCCAGCAGGGTGTGGTTGGTGATATCGACCACGTTGCTGATGGAGCGCAGGCCGCACAGGGCCAGATGGCGCTTCATCCAGCGGGGAGACTCACCCATCCGGATGTTGCGGACATAGTGTGCCATGTAGCGGGGGCACAGGTCGGGAGCCTCCACCTGCACAGTGATGGGGGCATCGGCATCGCAGACGGTCTGGTAATCCATGGCGGGCATGTGCAGGGGCTTGCCGAGGATGGCAGAGACCTCCCGTGCGATGCCCAGAACGGACTGGCAGTCCGGGCGGTTGGCGGTGATGGAGATATCGAAGATGTAGTCATCCAGACCGACCACCGGTGCGATGTCGGTGCCGGGGACGCTGTCTTCGGGCAGGATGAGCAGGCCGTAGACCTCCGAACCGGGGAACAGGTCATCGTTCAGGCCCAGCTCCTCGCCGGAGCAGAGCATACCGTTGGACTCAACGCCCTGCATCTTGCGGGCCTTGATCTTGATGCCGCCGGGCAGGGTGGAGCCATCCAGAGCGGCGGGCACACAGTCACCCAGCTTCATGTTGGAGGCACCGGTGCTGATGCGGATGTCGTGGCCGTAGTCGCCGCAGTCCACCACACACTTGGTCAGGTGGGTGCCCTCCTGCTTTTCCATCTCCACGATCTTACCGACGACCACCTTGCTGATGCCTGCATCCAGCGGGATCAGCTCTTCGACCTCAAACCCGCAGGAGAAGAGCTTCTCCTCCAATTCCTGAGCCGTGACGTCGATATCGACAAGTTCTTTTAACCAACTGAAAGGTACTTTCATTGTTTGCTCTCTCCCCTCTTATTCATGGAACTGCTTGAGGAACTCCAGGTTGTTCTCGAACATCAGGCCGATGTTGTTGATGCCGTATTTCAGCATGGCGATACGCTCGATGCCGATGCCAAAGGCGAAGCCGGAGTACTCATCCGGGTCGATGTTGCAGTTCTCCAAAACCTTGCGGTTGACGACGCCGCCACCCAGAACTTCGATCCAGCCGGTGTGCTTGCACAGGGGGCAGCCCTTGCCGTGGCACTCGAAGCAGCTGACATCGACCTCGACGCTGGGCTCGGTGAACGGGAAGTAGGACGGGCGCAGGCGGGTGCGGGTGTCGGCACCGAACAGCTTCTGCACGAAGGTGTTCAGGGCACCCTGCAGATCGCCCAGGGTGATGCCCTTGTCCACGACCAGACCTTCCATCTGGTGGAACATGGGGCTGTGGGTCGCGTCGGAATCGGAACGGAAGACGCGGCCGGGGATAAGCACCTTGATGGGCGGCTTCTGGGAATCCATGGTGCGGATCTGGCCGCCGGAAGTCTGGGTGCGGAGCAGGAACTCATCGGACAGGTAGAAGGTATCCTGCATATCGCGGGCGGGGTGGTCCTTCGGGACGTTCAGGCGGGTGAAGTTGTGGTCGTCGTCCTCGATCTCCGGGGCGTCCGCCACAGCAAAGCCCATGCCGGAGAAGACGTCGATGATCTGGTTGGTGACCAGCGTCAGCGGATGCAGGCCGCCGACCGCGCGGGTCTTGGCGGGCAGGGTGATGTCCACGGTCTCGGCGGCATTGCGGGCGGCCAGCTCGGCTTCCTTCACCTTGGCGGCGGCAGCATCGTAGTCCGCCTGCACCTTGGTCTTCAGTTCGTTGATGATCTTGCCCATGGCGGGACGCTCTTCCGGCGCGACGGAGCGCAGATTCTTCATCAGTGCGGGGATCTTGCCGTTTTTGCTCAGATATTCCTGCCAGAACGTGGCCAGCGTCTCCTTGGAAGAGACCTGACCGAGGCTTTCTTCGGCCTGTTTGGCCAGCTCGTCGATCATTGCTTGCATGGAAATTCTCTCCTTCTCGGTTTTCTTCTTGTTCAGCGGGTAACAAAAAAGCTCCGCCCCGCTCTGCCTTTCGGCAAAGGGGACGAAGCTGTAAACTTTACTCCGCGGTACCACCCGGTTTCCGCTCTTTTTTATAAGGAGCGGCGCTCAAACGCCGTAACGGGGCGCACCGTCCCGCACTAGCAGGCTGTCTTCAGCCGTTCACGCGGGCCGCTCAGGAGCGAACTTCGGTGCACGTCTCTCTCGGAAGCCCTTTCAGCCGGTGAAGCTTCTCTCTTTGCCGGACACACTGCACGTACTTTCTCCGTCGCTGCGTTTTTGCATATCAGGTTTTCATAACCAGAAATCATCTTACCACATTTCGGCGCGGTTTGCAAGCGCAGAAGCGGATTTTGTGGCAATTTTCCGTTTTCGCTTGTGTTTTCCGCCGGGATATGGTATACTGAGCGCAACGTTTTACTGGAAGGAGGGTGCACCCACATGGGTTGGAACGGCTGCGTTTTCTTCAAAAAAGGAAACCCTTAAGCATTTCCGGCTCGAAGTGCGCCCATTTTTAGGAATCGCCCTCTCCGTCTGCTGCGCAGCCAGCTCCCCCCAAGGGGGAAAAGATGAAGTTTGCGCAATGCCAAAGCCTCTCCTACCAGGAGAGGTGTCACCGAAGGTGACGGAGAGGTTGTACAAAGAGACTCTAAGGATGGGCACTGTTTCATCTTGTAAAAATGAAAGGTGCTTTCCATGAAATCAAACAAAAGATCAACGCTCAACATCAAGCGGCAGCTTGGCTGTATTTATACGGCCGACTTCTTCTCCGGCCTGCGGATCACCGACGCCGTGTGGGTCGCGCTGCTGGCCGCACGGGGGTTCTCCCTGTGGGAGATCGGCCTGGTCGAAAGTGTTTTCCATATCGTCAACCTGCTGTGCGAAGTGCCCAGCGGCATGGTGGCAGATCTTCTGGGCCGCAAAAAAGCCCTTGTGTCCGGCGGTGTGCTGGCCGTCACCTCCAACCTGCTGATGGCGTTTGCACCGAATCTGTTTGCCATCTGCTTCGCAATGGCGCTGAACGCGCTGTACAGTACCCTGTTCTCCGGCACCTTCACGGCCCTTGTCTACGACAGCCTCAAGACGGAAGACCGCGAGGACGAATACCTTCAGATCTCCGCCAACAGTTCCCAGATCTCCATGCTGGCCAGTGCGCTGGGTTCGCTGGCCAGCACGGTCCAGCGGTTCCTCGGCTTTGCAGGCTTTTATCTGCTCAGCGCCCTGTTCGAGGGCGTCTCCACCCTCGCCTGCCGATGGATGAACGAACCCATCGTCACGGCAGCGCAGGCCAACCGGGCCCGGCAGCCCCTGCACGACCTGCCCGGTCAATTCATCCAGCTCGTGCAGGACAGTCTGCATGTTCTGCGCACCTGCCCGCTGGCCGCGAAGCTCATCGTATCCAGTGCGATCATCTCGGTGCCCTGCTACCTGACCAAGATGTTTTTGCAGCAGCGTCTCATTGAGCTGGGCTGGCCCACCGAAGCGCTGTTCCTTCCCCTGCTGCTGGGCGGCATCGCCTGCGTCCTCGGCACCGAGGCCGGACGCCGGGTCCGGTTCCGCTCCATGCGGCGGTTCTACGCCGTCTGTGCCCTGCTCTGCGGTGCGGGCACCCTTCTGGTGGGCACCGCGCCTGCCTGGGGCGGCATCTTCGGCATGATGCTGGTGCAAGGCGTTTTGCAGGTCTACCTCCTGCATGAGATCCAACAGCTCAACGACGCCATCCCCAGCGACCAGCGCGCCACCCTCATCAGCGTGGACAGCATGGCCTACAGTCTGCTCATGATCCCCGCCAGCCCCCTCGTCGGTGCGGTCGGCGACGCCTTCGGTCAGGCGGGTGCCGGTCTCGCCCTTCTCGGCGGCCTTGTCGCAGTGAGCGGACTGGTGCTTCTGGGGCCGAAGAAGCAATAAGAGAGTGAGAGCAAGAACAAGGACCCGACACTTCCGGTGCCGGGCCCTTGTTTTTGCTGTGTATTCTTATTTTGCGATCAGCTCTTCCGCCAGCTGCTCCATCTGTGCCTCCGATGCGGCACTGACTGCCGAACGGATGGTGACGACGTTCTCACAGACGGTGATGTTCTTCATGCCCTCCAGTTCGGTGCGCATGAGCTTGGCGGCCATGGGGGCCCAGGTGCCGTTCTCCATCAGGCCGATGGTGCGGCTCTGGAAGTTCTTGGTCTTCAGATGGGCCAGCAGGTTTTCCATCGGCGGGAAGAGGAAGCCGTCATAGGTGGCGCAGGCCAGCACGATCTTCCCGCAGCGGAAAGCTTCGGTCACGGCGTAGGAGACATCGGTGCGGGTCAGGTCCATCTCCACGACTTTGGCTCCTCTGGCGCGGAGCTTTTCAGCCATCTGGTGCGCTGCTGCGCGGGTATGGCCGTGGATGGACGCACTGGCGACCAGAATCTTCTCCGGCTCTTCGGGCTTGTAGCTGGACCAGGTGTCATAGTAGGCCAGGTACTTGCTCAGGTCTCCGGTCAGCACGGGGCCGTGCAGCGGGCAGATGGTCTGGATGTCCAGCGCAGCCGCCTTCTTCAGCAGAGCCTGCACCTGCGGGCCATACTTGCCCACGATGTTCAGGAAGTAGCGGCGGGCTTCGCTGGCCCAGTCGGCATGTTCGTCAAACTTTGCCACTGCGCCAAAACGGCCAAAGCCATCGGCGGAGAAGAGCACCTTCTCGGTGGACTCATAGCTGACCATGACTTCCGGCCAGTGCACCATGGGCGCAAAAACGAAGGTCAGCGTGTGGCTGCCTAGGCTCAGGCTCTCGCCGTCCTTGACCACCACGCGGCGTTCCTTTGCGACGGCGTCCGCGCCGAAGAACTGCTCCATATACTGGAAGGTCTTGGCGTTGCCCACCACCTGCATGGCCGGGTAACGTGCGGCCAGCTTTGCGATGTTGGCACCGTGGTCCGGCTCCATGTGGGAGACGATGAGGTAGTCGGGCTGGGTGCCGTCCAGGGCCTCGGCCAGATTTTCCAGCCACGGGTCGGTGGCGCGGGCATCCACCGTATCCAGAACGGCGGTCTTCTCGTCCCGGATGACATAGGAATTGTAGCTCACACCGGTGGGTACCGGGTACTGGCTCTCGAACAGGTCGATGGTGGTATCATCCACACCTACGCCCAGAATGGCCTCGCTGATCTTTTTCACGCTCATAACAGACATCCTCTTTTCTGTTGTATCGCTGTTCCGGCGAACCGGAAATATCTACTAGGAACCTTTCCTATTGTAGCATAAGGGTTCTCATTTTGCAAGCCGCTTATCTCTCTCCGTCAGCGCGGGAGGCTCTGTCATTGCAAAGTGCGTGAAACAGTGTGGTATAAGCAAAGAAAAAGCACCTGGATTTTAACGAATCCAGGTGCTTTTTACTGGTGGAGGCGATGGGAGTCGAACCCATGTCCGAAAAGAGTTCAGCGTAGGTGTCTCCGGGTGCAGGCGATCAACAACATTCCCTCCGCGTCACGCCGGTCGCCAGGCTAGCGCATTGGTAGCTTCATGAGTTCCTGCCGGTCCGCAAAGCTTAGGTCCGTTCAGGTGCTGTGTCTAAAGGACGCCCCGGCCCCACACGACACAAGAGTGGGCGGAACGCGCAGCACTCAGGCTGCGAGCAACTGATAATTATTGTTGTCAGTTAATTTTTTGGAGGAGTTTAGAGCAGGTCCCCCACTGCTACCCGCTGCCCAGGCCTCGCTCCCCCCGTCGAAACCTTTACGCCCCCATGAAACGCACACCGGTGAGGGTGTGCGGTGAAGCAGAGTTTCGTCCGGCTGGAACAGCCCGGAGAATCTTAGTAATACGTGCCGTTGGACTTGACGGCCCGGTCGATGGAGCGCTTTGCGTCGCGCTTGGCGGCATCGGCGCGCTTGTCGTAGAGCTTTTTGCCCTTGCACAAGCCCAGCTCCATCTTCACGCGGCCATGCTTGAAATAGAGCGAGAGCGGAACCAGCGTATACCCCTGCAGCTTGCACTGCTGGTGCAGCCGCCGGATCTCGTTCTTGTGGGCCAGCAGACGCCGCACCCGCATGGGGTCCTGGTTGAAGATGTTGCCGTGGTCGTAGGGGGTGATGTGCATTCCCTTGACCAGAAGTTCGCCGTCCTCGATATCGACCCAGCTGTCTTTCAGGTTGACGCCGCCAGCCCGCAGGCTCTTCACCTCGGTGCCTTTCAGCTCCAGACCTGTTTCCAGCGCTTCCAGAACGAAGTATTCGTGGCGTGCTTCCCGGTTGGTGGCGATGGTCTTTGTGGCCGGACGCTCTTTTGCAGGTGCCATGGGGCACGCCTCCTTTCTGTTCTGGTCTCGTTTTGTTAGTATATCACATTTTTGCGGTTTTGCAAGGCCCGTTTTTGAAGGAATTGTAAACTTTTGCCGGGTTTACAGTTCCCCGCGGCCTTCCAGCGCCTTGTACAGGGTGTTCTCGTCGGTGTACTCCAGATTGCCGCCCACGGGCAGGCCGTAGGCCAGACGGGTGACTTTGATGCCCAGCGGCTTGATGAGCTTGGCCAGATACATCGCGGTGGCCTCGCCCTCCACGGTGGGGTTCATGGCCATGATGACCTCTTTCACCTCGTCGGTGCTCAGGCGGGCCAGCAGCTCCTTGACGGTGAGCTGCTCGGCCGTGATGCCGTCCAGCGGGTTCATCAGGCCGTGGAGCACATGGTACAGGCCCCGGTATTCGCGGGTGCGCTCAAACGCCTGCACGTCGCGGGGCTTTTCCACCACGCAGATGACCGAGTGGTCCCGCTTGGCGCTGGCGCAGATGGGGCACAGCTCGGCCTCGGTATAGTTCTGGCAGACGCGGCAGCGGTGGAGCCGGGTGTGGGCCGCCTGGATGGCGCCCGCCAGCGCGGCGGCCTCGTCATCCGACATGCTCAGTACCTGATAGGCCATCCGGGTCGCGCCTTTGGTGCCAATGCCCGGAAACTTGCTGAACTCCTCGATCAGCTTGTCCAGCGGGGCTGCATTATAACTCATGGCGACGCCTCCCCGCGGCTCAGAGGCCGGGGATATTCAGGCCGCCGGTCAGCTTGCCCATCTCGGCCTCGGCGGTCTCATCCACCTGCTTGACGGTGGCGTTGATGGCCGCAGCCACCAGATCTTCCAGCATCTCGATGTCGTCGGGGTCCACGGCTTCGGGCTTGATGGAAATGCTGAGTACCTCGTGCTTGCCGTTCATCTTCACAGTGACCATCTCGCCGGATGCGCTGCCGGTGTACTCGGCGGCTTCCAGCTCGGCCTGCTTGGCCTTCATGTCATCCTGCATCTTCTGCGCCTGACGCATCAGGGCGTTCATATCGGGGCGGCCAAAACCTGCGGGCATTCTTGCTTTCATCGTTCGTAGTTCTCCTTTATTATCCTATAGAATTTTGGGATATCGAAATCTCTTAGTTGGGCTTACTATAACAGCCTGTTCTGAAAGAATACGCTTTCCTTTGTACAACCTCTCAGTCTCGCCTACGGCTCGACAGCTCCCCTGGTAGGGGAGCCTCTGGCGAGTCGGTAGTGGCTGTGCTGGACGAGCAAAGTTTTCTGTAATCGGCAACAGCCGGGCTCCGCTGTTAAGATTCACGGGTGCTTGCCTAGTATCCCTTGTTAGAGCGCAGTCCCGCAGCCGCTACCCATTCGGACAGGGCCCGGCGCTTTGCGCTCAATTGGGCCCAAGCGAACAGCAGGGCTGGCCCGATATGCCAAGGGCTCCCCTTTTAGGGGAGCTGGCATCGCGTCAGCGATGACGGAGAGGTTTCGCACTCTCCTCAATGCTCACATCCACGCCCAGCTGTTCCAGACGGCGGAGGGATTCCTCGGCGTTGGTGGCAGAGCGGTGGACAGCTTTCGGCTCGTAGGGGCCGATGGGCACGGCTACGCCGGACACCTGCGCGATGAGCTTCTTGATGAGGCGCTGGCTGTCCTTATTGGCGCGGATGAAGTCCCGGAAGGTCTTTCCGCCGTCGATGAGGACGCGGGTCCCGTCGAAGTAGCCCTTCGACTTTTTGAGGTAGGTGTAGAGCATGGGGTCTTTTTCCTGCAGCAGCCGGACCACCTCGTCCCACTGGGGGAAGGGGTTGATCCCCTCTGCCGCCACCCTGCGAGGCTTGTTGAGGGCGGGGTCTGCCGGATGCTCGGCGCTGGGCTGCACCGGGGCCGGGGCCGGTTTTTCTGCCGACGTGGACGGAGCCGCTTCGGGCTGGGCCGGAGGTGCAGGCCGGGCCGGTTCATCCCAGGGCAGCGGGGCAGCGTCCTGCACCGGCGGTTCCTCCGGAAGCGGCGGCAGGTCGTCCTCGGTGGGGGCCGCTTTGACCAGAGGTTCCGGCTGCGGTTCCGGGTCTGCCATGGAGGCAGGCGCGGCCGTCTCCGGCGCGGCCGTCTCCAGCGCGGTCTGTGTTACCGGTGCGGCGGACTCCACAGCAGAAGCTGCCGGGGCCACCGGAACGCTCACAAAGGGCTGCGGCGGGGCCGCTGCCGCAAAGGGGCGGGGCGTTTCCTGCGGGGCCGCCGGGCGGGGTGCGGCTTCCACCGCTGCCCGCTGCATCATCTGGGGCGGCTCGGACAGGCTGAAGAGGGCAAGCTCCAGCTCAATGCGCTGGTCGCTGCCGCGGGTCATGTGTTCGAGGGCGTTGCCCAAGGTGCGGATGGCCCGGATGGCCTCCTTCTGGCCCAGCTGCGGCCCTTTTTCGAGGTAGCAGGTCTCTTCCTCCGGCGACACACCGGAGAGCAGTGTCTGCCCGCCGGGCAGCGCCGCCAGCATGAGGGCGCGGTAATGGGCGATGAGTTCTTCGGTCAGGCGCTTCACATCCACCGACTGCTGCCGCAATTGGGCCAGCTGAGCCAGCGCGGTGGGAGCGTCCTGCGCCGCGATGGCGTCCGAGATGCGGAACAGATAGCTCCGGTCGGTGACGCCTGCCATCCGGCGGACCACGTCGGCGTCCACTTTGGCGGTCACGCCTGCACAGGTGTCCAGAATGGACAGCGCATCGCGCATGGCACCATCGGCCAGCCGGGCGATCAGCTCCGCGCCCTCGGTGGTCAGCTCCAGCCCCTCCTGCCCGGCAATATACTCCACCCGCTGGGCGATATCCTCCGGCCCGATGCGGGTGAAGTCGTACCGCTGGCAGCGGGACAGGATGGTGGCCGGGACTTTCTGGATCTCGGTCGTCGCCAGGATGAAGATGACATGGGCGGGCGGCTCTTCCAGCGTTTTCAGCAGCGCATTGAACGCCGCTGTTGAGAGCATGTGCACCTCGTCGATGATATAGACCTTATAATGGCAGGCGCTGGGGGTGTAGGCGGTCTCGTCGCGCAGGTCGCGGATATCGTCCACGCCGTTGTTAGAGGCCGCGTCCATCTCCACCACATCCAGAATGCTGCCGTTGTCGATGCCGCGGCAGATCTCGCACGTACCGCAGGGGTCGCCGTTGTTTGGGTGCAGGCAGTTGACCGCCTTGGCGAAGATCTTGGCGCAGGTGGTCTTGCCCGTACCGCGCACCCCCGTGAACAGGTAGGCGTGGCCAACGCGGCCGGCGGCGATCTGGTTGCGCAGTGCCGTCACGATGCCGCGCTGCGCCACCACGTCCTCAAAGCGCTGGGGCCTCCACTTGCGGTATAACGCGCGATACATCCGCTTCTCCCCTTTCTGCAATAAAAAACGGACAGCGCTGACGGGGTTTGACCCCCGCCTTGCGTAGCTCGACATACGAATGCAGGCTGACTGAAACGCACAGGGCACACCGCTTAAGGCTGCTTGGTTCCCCACCTGACCTGGTTCACAGCGGCCCCATCGTACAGGGCCCGCATCCGTATGTCGAACCGCGCAGCAGGCGCTGTCCGACAAGGCACAATTTGTGCTTGATTATTATAACATATCGGGAGGGAGATTGCAAGCCCTTCTCTGTTGTGAACGCTGGACTGCAGTTGCTGCCAATGAGAGCAGGGCCCGGCGCTTTGCGCCCAATTGGGCCCATGCGGACAGCAGGGCTGGCCCTGCCTGCCAAGGGCTCCCCTGCTAGGGGAGCTGGCTGCGAAGCAGCCTGAGAGGTTTGTTTTCAACACCTCGCGCTCTGAGAGGCTCCCCCCACAAACCGCAAAAGCCCCCGCCGGGCGGGCCGGCGGGGGCTTGGGATGCTTACTTCAGAAAAGCTCAGGACTGGCAGGCAGTGATGAGGCTCATCTTGTAGACCTCGTCGGCGTTGCAGCCGCGGGACAGGTCGTTGATGGGAGCGTTCAGGCCCTGCAGGATGGGGCCGTAAGCGGCATAGCCGCCCAGACGCTGTGCGATCTTATAGCCGATGTTGCCGGCCTCAATGCAGGGGAAGACGAAGGTGTTGGCCTGGCCAGCGACCTTGCTGCCCTTGCACTTGACCTGTGCAACTTCCGGAGCAACGGCTGCGTCAAACTGCAGCTCACCATCGACAGCCAGTTCGGGGTCCATCTCCTGGGCCTTGATGACGGCGTCGTGGCTCAGAGCGACGGTGCCGCCCTTGCCGGAGCCCTTGGTGGAGAAGCTCAGGACAGCGACCTTCGGGTCGATGCCGAACAGCTTTGCGGTCTTGGCAGTCTCGACAGCGACCTCAGCCAGCTTGGAAGCAGCAGAAACCTTGACCTCGCCGGTTGCCTTGTCGATGGTATCGGTGTAGTCAATGTTGACAGCGCAGTCGCCCATGGCGATGCGCTTCAGGCCCTCTTCGCCGCAATCGCGGTCCAGGATGAAGCAGGAGCTCACCAGGTGGGCACCCTTCTTGGTCTTGACCAGCTGCAGAGCGGGGCGGATGGTATCGGCGGTGGAGTAGGTGGCGCCGCCCAGCAGGCAGTCGGCCTTGCCCATCTTGACCAGCATGGTGCCGAAGTAGTTGGACTTCTTCAGCAGTGCGGTGCACTCCTCAGCGGTCTGCTTGCCCTTGCGCAGCTCGACCATGGCATGGACCATCTCATCAAAACCGGCGTAGTTCTCCGGGTCAATGATCTCAGCAGCGGAAATATCGAAACCACCGGCAGCGGCAGCAGCCTTGCACTCAGCCTCGTTGCCGACCATCACGACCTTCAGTACGCCCTCAGCCAGCAGCTTGCTTGCGGCCTCCAGGATGCGGGGGTCATTGCCCTCGGTAAAAACGATCGTCTTGGGGTTCGCCTTCAGCTGGGCCACCAGCGGTGCAAACATATCAGCCATTGTGATTACCTCCGAAATTACTTTGCAATTATTCATGGGCAGCACAGACCTGCCCTTCTTTTTTATTTTAGCACAACCTCTGGAAACTTCAAGACAAAACCGCAATTTTGTGGTATATTTTGTAGCAGAAGATAAAGCGCTCAATCGTTAAGAAAATGTCATTTAGTTTGTGAGAGGTTTAACGAAATATGGAATGGGAAACACTCAAGGCTCAGTGCCTTGCCTGCCGCAGCTGTGGGCTGTGCGAAACGCGGACGAACGTGGTGTTCGGTCAGGGTGCCGAGGACGCCGAGGTGCTGTTCGTGGGCGAAGGCCCCGGCCAGAGCGAGGATGAGCAGGGCCTGCCCTTTGTGGGCCGCAGCGGCCAGCTGCTGGACAAATACCTCTTCGCCATCGACCTGGACCGCAAAAAGAACTGCTATATCGCCAACATCGTCAAATGCCGCCCGCCGCAGAACCGCGACCCCCTGCCCGCCGAGAGCGAAGCCTGTATGCCCTGGCTGCGGGAGCAGTTCCGTCTGCTCAAGCCGAAGATCGTGGTCTGTCTGGGGCGTGTGGCGGCCCAGCGGATGATCCGGCAGGACTTTTCGGTGGTCCGGGAGCACGGCGAGTTCTACAATAAGAACGGCATCCTCTTCATGGCCACCTACCACCCCGCCGCTCTTCTCCGCCAGCCCCGCAGCAAGCCGGACGCCTTCGCCGACTTTCTGGCCCTGCGGGAGAAGATCCAGGAGGTCTGCGAGCACACCTACTGAGCGGCCCCGCGCCGTGACACTTTCCTTTTGTTTTGCATATTCTAGAACAAAAGTGAGGTGTTCCTTATGACAAATATCCGGACCGATTCGGTTGATTTTTTCCTCGGAGCCACCACGCCCGCCGGGTTCAAGGGCTATTTTGAGCCGCTGCGGCACGAACCGGGGATGCAGCTCTATCTCATCAAAAGCGGGCCGGGCTGCGGCAAATCCACCTTGATGAAGCACATCGCGCAGGCTGCCGAACAGAAGGGCGAACGCATCGAGAAGATCCACTGCGCCAGCGACCCCGACAGCCTCGACGGCGTCATCTTCCCGGAAAAGCGGCAGGCCATTCTGGACGCCACCGCGCCCCACACGATGGAGCCGGACGCCCCCGGTGCCGACGAGGTCGTGGTGAGCCTGTACCACACCATCGACGCCGGGAAGCTCTCCCTCCACCGTGAGGAAGTCAAGGCGCTCTTTGCCCGGAATGCTTCCCTGCGCAGCCGGGCGGCGCGGTATATCGCCTCAGCCGGGAGCCTTCTGCTGGACAGCCGCCGCGCCGAAGCCTGCTGCGCCAACTTTGAAAAGGTGCGCCGCTACGCCAAACGCCTCTGCACCCGGATGCTCCCCCGCCTGCCCGACACGGCCCGCCCCGGCGAGGAGCTGCGGCTGCTGTCGGCCATCACGCCCAAGGGGCCGGTCTTCTATCACGGCACCGTGCAGGCACTGGCCGACCGGTATATCGTCTTCCGCGACGACTACGGGGCCATCTCCCGCCTGCTGCTGGAGCTCATCCGTGCCGAGGCGCTGGCGCGGGGCTACCAGATCATCACCTGCCCCTGCGCCATGCACCCCGAAGACCAGATCGACCATCTCTTCATCCCATCGCTGCGGCTGGCCTTTTTAACGGATAACCCCTGGCACCCGGTGCACATCTCCGGTGTGCAGGCCGTGCGCTGCACCCGCTTCCTCGACCGCGAGCACATGGCCGGATTCCGCGCCCGCCTGCGTTTCAACGAGCGGGCCGCCACCGAGCTGCTGGATCAGGCCGTCGCCCTCATGGCGCAGGCCAAGAGCTGCCACGACGAGCTGGAGACCTACTACCGCGCCGCCGTCGATTTCGCCGAAGTCGAGAAGGTGACGGAGGAAACGATCAACGCAATGTTGTAAAAGCGAGGTACTGTTCATGCCCTCCCCTCAACCGATCCGTCTGCCCATCCGGCAGCTGGTGGAATTTCTGCTCCGCACCGGCAGCATCGACAGCCGCTTCACCGGCTTCGACCGCGCCAACGAGGGAGCACGCATCCACCGCAGGCTGCAAAAAGCGGCGGGTGAAGGATACGCTGCCGAGGTCTATCTGACGGCGCAGCGCGAGGTGGAGGGCCTTTTGTTTGTGGTGGAAGGCCGCGCCGACGGCATTTTCCAGAACGAAGACGGCACCGTCGTCATCGACGAGATCAAGACCACGGCCCTTCCCACTGAGGAACTGACCGAAGACCGGAACCCCTGCCACTGGGCGCAGGGTATGGTGTATGGGGCCATCTACGCCGCGCAGAACCGGCTGGAGCGGCTCAGCGTCCGGCTGACCTATTACCAGATCGACACCGACGAGATCACCCGCTACACCCGGCACTTCACCGCCGGGGAGCTGGACGCCTTCCTCACCGGCCTGCTGCGGCAGTACGCCCCCTGGGCACGGCGGCAGATGACCTGGGCCGAGGCCCGCACCGCCAGCCTGACAGCTCTGACATTCCCCTTCCCGGCCTACCGCCCCGGCCAGCGGGCACTGGCGGGCGAGATTTACCGCGCCTGCATCGCGGGCCGGAGCGGGCAGAAAAACGGCACCCGGCTATTCTGTCAGGCCCCCACCGGCATCGGCAAGACCATGAGCGCCCTCTTCCCGGCCCTCAAGGCCATCGGCGCGGGCAGCGGCGAAAAGCTGTTCTACCTCACGGCCCGCAGCACGACCCAGGCCGCTGCCGAGGATGCCCTCGCGCGGCTCCACGCCAGCACACCGGGGCTGGCCCTGCGTAGCGTGACCCTGACGGCCAAGGAGAAGGTCTGCCTCTGTAAGGATGCCGAGGGCCATCCCGCCTGCCTGCCCGAAGCCTGCCCCTACGCCAACGGCTATTACGAACGGGTCAAAGATGCCCTTGCCGCCCTGCTGGACGGTGCCCCGCAGTTCGACCGCGCTGCGCTGGAAGCCGCCGCCCGGCAGTTCACGGTCTGCCCGTTCGAACTGGGGCTTGACCTGAGCGCGTGGGCCGATGTCGTCATCGGTGACTACAACTATCTCTTTGACCCTGTGGTCCGGCTCCACCGCTTCTTCGATGCAGCGGGCGACTGGCTCTTTCTCATCGACGAGGCACACAATCTGCCCGACCGGGCCCGCGCGATGTACTCGGCAGGGTTTGCAAAGTCTGCCCTCACCGACGCCAAACGCGCCCTCGGCCGGGGCAAAAGCAGCCTGAAAACGGCCCTTTCCCGCGCCGACCGGGCCTTTCTCGAAGCGCGGAAGCAGGTGGCCGTGCTGGCTCCCCGCCGGGGCGTTTCCCCGCCCGCAGCGGACGCCGCCGGGCAGACCAGCCTTTTGGAGGAGACCCCTGCGCCGGGCATCGCCCTGCCCGAACCGCTGCTGGCACAGGAGGGCACGGTCTTTTTCCGGGAGCTGCCCGACGCCCTGCTAAAGCCGCTCCACGCCTTACAGGCCCCTTTGCAGGACTGGCTGGAGCAAAACCCCGATGCCGACGCCCACGCCCGGCTGCTGGAACTTTATTTTGCCGTGCAGGACATCACCCGCGCAGCTGACCGGTACGACACCCACTTCGTCACCCAGCTCACGGCCCGCGGCAGCGAGCTGGAGCTGGAACTGCTCTGCCTCGACCCCTCGGCCTTTGTGGACGCGAGCCTTGGCTGCGGGCGGGCGGCGGCGCTGTTCAGCGCCACTCTCACCCCGCCGGGCTACTACCGGGGCGTTCTGGGCTGCCCGGATGCCCGCGCCGTCGCCCTGGAAAGCCCCTTCCCGCCCGACCATCTGGGGCTGTACTGCCTGCCCGGCATCTCCACCCGCTACCGGGACCGGGAAGCCAGCATCCCCGCCGTGTCGGACGCACTGGCGGCGCTGGCCGGAGGAAAAGTGGGCAACTATCTGGCCTTTTTCCCCAGCTACGCCTACCTCCGCCGGGTCTACGAAGACTTCACGGCCCGGTATCCGGGCATCGCCACGCTGGTGCAGGAAAGCGGCCTGGACGACGCGGCACGGGCGGCATTTTTGCAAAAATTCACCCCGGACCCTGCGCAGACACTGCTGGGGTTCGGGGTGATGGGCGGCATCTTCGGGGAGGGCGTCGATCTGGTCGGCGACCGGCTCATCGGGTGTGCCATCGTAGGGGTCGGCCTGCCGCAGGTGAACCCCCGGCAGGAGATCCTGCGCCGCTACTACGACGAGCAGTCCGGCACCGGCTTCGACTACGCCTACCGGTATCCCGGCATGAACAAGGTGCTGCAGGCCGCCGGGCGGGTCATCCGCACCGCCGGAGACAGGGGCGTCGTCCTCCTTCTGGACGACCGCTTCGCCCGCAGCGAGTACACCCGCCTGTTCCCCCGCCACTGGCAGCACCTCAAGTACCTGAACGGCACCGAGGCCCTCAAAGAGGAGCTGGACCGCTTCTGGGGGCAGGGAAGCAGCCGTTGACCGGAACTGCCCGCGGGCCTTTATTTCTTCCAGAACGAGAAGAAGCCCTTCTTCTCGTAGGGTCTGGTCTCGGCACCGGTCACGGTATAGCCGGTGGCGGCGATGGCCTGTTTCAGCGTTTCGATGTCCAGCGCCTGCTCCGAGACGATGACCGTCTCGCCTCTGGTGTGGGAAGACGACACCTTGCTCACCTGCGCCGTCTTGCGCACCACGTCGTTGATGTGGCTCTCGCACATGCCGCACATCATCCCTTGGACTTTCAAGATCGTTTCCACCATTTCGGTTCTCCTCTCTGGATCGCATCAAGACCGGGCCATTCTGTCCGGTTTTTGTCATTTTTGTTAGTTTTAGCTAACTTTCACGGAAATAAAAAAGGCTTCGGCTCCTTCCGCCCGCACAGAATGCCGCCGGTAAGAAGCTCCTCCTTCTTTTTTCAGTGCTATCATACCACGATTCCCTGCGAAACGCAACCCCGTATCGCCGACATTTTGTAAATTATACTTGACATTTTGTCGTACAGGTGATATGCTCTGGTCAGAGGGTACGAGCGCCCCCTCCCATCCCATTGTACGAGGTGACAACATGCCGAAAAATCTGAAACTGAAAGCGGCCCGCGCCGAAAAGGATCTGACCCAGAGCGCACTGGCCGAAGCGGCGGGCGTCTCCCGCCAGACCATCAACGCCATCGAAAAGGGCGAGTACAACCCCACCATCAACCTTTGCCGGAGCATCTGCAAGATCCTGGGCAAAACACTGGACGAATTATTCTGGGAGGAATAAGCGATGAAATTTTCACTGTACAGCAAGAAAAATCAGTTTGACGAGATGCAGGAGCAAACCATGCTCCGCATCGAAGCACGGGGCTTCTGGCTGCTGTGGGCAGGGCTGCTCCTCGCCATCCTCGTGCAGATCGTTCTCCGCACACCAAGCAGTCAGTGGGTCGGCGAGTTCGTTGTCTTCATGGCCGGCTGCTGCTACTCTATCATCGAGTGCCTGCGCAACGGCTTGTGGGACAGCCACATCTGCGCAAATACCACCACCAACGTGGTAGGTTCCTTGTTTGCATGCGTCGCAGTCACTGTCGTCACCGGCCTTGCCTACGGCCATTGGCTGATCGCGCTCATTCCAGGTGTCATCACCGGCGTTCTCTGCTTTGTGCTCCTGCAAGTCTGTATGCACGTCGCCGAGAAGCGCCGCAAGGAGCTTGATAACCCGAAGGACGAAGAGTAAACAAACGGAAAAAGCCAGGCAATGCCTGGCTTTTTCCGTTTATCATACGATTTCGTGATACACTTCCCCACTCGCCAGCTCCTTCCACTGGAATATGCTGTCTTCCAGCGTCATATAACTGTGGGGGCTGTTTTCCTTCGGGATGCTCAGCGAGCCGGGGTTCAGGTAGAGGTTCCCGTCTCCGAAGCTCTCCCATGCCGGGACGTGGGTGTGGCCGTGCAACAGCACATCCCCCGGTGCCAGCGGCGGCAGATTCTTCTTATTATAAATGTGGCCGTGTGTGGCGTAGACCAGCTTTTCCCCCACCGGCAGGATGCAGTAATCCGCCATCACCGGGAAACTCAGCACCATCTGGTCCACCTCAGCCTCGCAGTTGCCCCGCACACAACACAGCTTCGGCTTCAGGCCGTTCAGCAGCGGGATGACCTCCTTCGGCGCGTAGCCGTCGGGCAGGTCGTTGCGGGGGCCGTGGTAGAGCAGGTCGCCGAGCAGCAGCAGGCGGTCTGCGCCCTCCCGCTCGAACGCCTCGACCATCTGGCGGCAGTATTTGGCCGACCCGTGCAGGTCGGATGCGATCATCCATTTCATCGTTCCATCTTCCTTTGCTGTTCAGTTGGCCCCATTATAGGGTCTGCGCTGCGGGCTGTCAAGCATTTGCCGCAGCCACGAAAAATCGTCTCTTGCCAAAATGGGGGAATCGTGGTACAGTATAGGCGTTGTATTTTTCCAAAAAATGATTTTACCACGAGGTTTTGATATGAAAAGACATTCCCGGAACACTCTGGTCTCCCTGACCGCACTGGCCCTTAGTGCAACGGTGCTCCTCACCGGCTGTTCAGAGGACGCGGCAGGCAGCACCGCCGAAACCGCTTCCGCTCCTGCTGCACCCGCCCAGTCTTCCGACACGACGGCCACCGGCGCAACCGCTGCGCAGACGTCTGAGCTGCTCGCCTCCCTGACCCATGAGGAGATGGAGGAGCTGATCTCCGGCAGCACCACGCTGGCCGAACTGGAGCAGAAGCACTTCAACCTCCCCTCCTCCGGCACCTCCGATGCGGCCACGGTTTCTCCGGAGGATGCCGCAGCTGCGCAGGCTCCCTCCGCTTCTTCCACTTCTGCTTCCCCGGCTGAGGCTCCATCTTCTTACGATGTGGAGCTTCAGGCCCTCATCAACCAACTCTACGCCGTCAAGGCCAATGCCGAGAGCGGCCTGAACAGCGCCATCCAGTCCGCAAAGGACGAGTATCACGCTCTGCCTGTCGACAAGCAGACGGCCACCCGGAAGGTCTCCATCGTGATGGGCAAGAGCAGTGAACTTCAGAAGCTCGAAGCCGACTGTGACAAGCAGGTGGATGCGATCGTTGAGAAAATGCGCACCCTGCTTCAGGAAAATGGGCAGAGCACCGAGCTTGCCGATCAGGTCAAGGCCTCTTATAAGGCTCAGAAGAGCGCCATGTACGCTTCCCTCAAGAGCCAGCTTCTCGGCTGACCCTCTTGACAATCGCTTTCCAACGTGATATTCTAGGGTTCCTAAAATATCGTGTGGATTTTTACAGCATTCATTTCAGAGCTACTTTTCGCCACACAATGGTTCGCGGAAGCGCCCCATTGTGTGGCGTTTTTTTGCGCCTTTTTGGGGGCACCGCGGGCCGTGTCCATTTGATCCCCTCAGAAAGGAAGCAGAAAATGAACGATACCTTTATGAAAACCAGACCGGTGCTCCCGCTGCTGGTCTCTATGGCCCTGCCCAACGTCATCTCGATGCTGGTGAACTCGCTGTACAACATCGTGGACAGCCTCTTCGTCGCCCGCATCAGCGAGCAGGCCATGACGGCCCTGTCGCTGGTGTTCCCGGTGCAGAACCTCGTCAACGCCATCTCCATCGGCTTCGGCATTGGCATCAACGCACAGATCGCACTCCACCTCGGTGCAGGCGACCGCGAAAAGGCGGACATCTCCGCCACCCACGGCATGGCCCTCTCGATCCTGCACGGCCTGCTGTGCACCGTGGCGGGCATCGCCATCATGCCGGGTTTTCTGCGCCGGTTCACCTCGGAGGAGTCGCTGGTCTCGATGGGCGTCCTCTACGCCACCATCGTCTTCCTGTTCTCCATCGTCAACATGGCCGACCTTGCTTTTGAGAAGATGTTCCAGGCCGTAGGCCGGATGAACACCACGATGATCGCGCTGATCGCAGGCTGCGTCTGCAACATTGCACTGGACCCGGTGCTCATCTTTGGCCTTGGCCCGGTGCCTGCCCTGGGCATTGCCGGTGCAGCGCTGGCCACAAACCTCGGCCAGCTCGTCACCCTCTGCATTTACCTCTACTGCTACGCCACCTCCGACCTCCCGGTCCGGCTGCGCCGCAGGTATCTGCACTTCGAGCCCGCACTGGACGGCAAGCTTTACGCCATCGGCATCCCGGCCATTCTGAATCTGGCCCTGCCCTCCCTGCTGGTCACTTTCCTCAACGGCCTGCTGGCAGCCTTCTCACAGAGCTACGTCACGGTTCTGGGCATCTACTACAAACTCCAGACCTTTCTGTACCTGCCTGCCAATGGCATCGTGCAGGGAATGCGCCCACTGGTCGGCTATAACTACGGTGCAAGGGAGCATGGCCGCGTCGCCAGGCTCTACAACCTGACGCTGGGCTTGAGCGCCGCCATCATGGCCATTGGCACCGTCCTCTGCCTGACCATTTCCGGCTCCCTCATCGGCCTGTTCAGTTCCAACCCGGAGACCATCGCCATCGGCACCACGGCCCTGCGCATCATCTGCCTGGGCTTCGTTGTCTCGGCAGTCTCCACCACCTCTTCCGGCGCGCTGGAAGGTCTGGGCAAGGGGGTGCCCTCGCTGGTCATCTCCCTCTGCCGCTATGTGATCTTCATCATGCCGCTGGCCTGGGTGCTTTGCCGCACCCTTGGCCCCACCGGCGTCTGGCACGCCTTCTGGATCACGGAGGCCTGCTCTGCCGCCATCGCCTTCGTCGTCTACCACAGAGCTGTCTCAAAGCGCTGAGCCTGCCCTGAAAGCACGACCGCCCCGCCGCATTGGGATGCACTCCCAGCGGCAGGGCGGTTTTTGTTTCACTCTTCCAGACCGCACATCCGGTAAAGCTCCGCAATGCACGGAGACTTATATTCCAGATACCGTTCGATGTCATCGGGGAAACGCTGTGCAGCCTGTTCTTTTACTCTGCTGTACCACTTCACAGCGTCCGGATTCTGGCGCAGAAATTCCCGGAACGTGATATGACGGCGCAGTTCTTCGGAATCTGCCGGGCAGACATACAGATGATGCAGCTGCAAATGCGGTTTGCCGGTATAGCAAAAGGCTTCCCGCCCTTCAATGCCAAGGTTTCCCTCGTGGACGTATCCAATGGATGCAAGCCGCTCAATGGCCGCCTTCAGGCATGTCCTGTCCTGGATGACAACGTCCACATCAATGCAGGGCTTTGCCGACATTCCTTCCACGGAGGTGCTCCCCACATGCTCGATGCGCAGAGCCAGCTCCCCCATCGCGGCTTCCAGCTCCGCCCGGATCGCAGAAAAATCCTCGTTCCATTTGGGATCATAGGGCAAAACGACGACATGCGTTGTTCTCATGTTTCTCTCCTTCTCTCTGCAACAAAAAACGCCCTAAGATTTCTCTTAGAGCGCTTCGTTCAAGTCGGCGACTACCTATTTTCACAAGCCGTTTCCAGCTAACTATCTTGGGCACGAGTGAGCTTAACTACTGTGTTCGGAATGGGAACAGGTGGGACCTCACCGTCATCGTCACCGACCATATGACTGGTTCAGTATACCATACGGTCTACTGTTTGTCCAGTGTTTTTTACCGCAATCCAACTTTTCAATCGTTGGCCACAACGTTGGATTGCGTATCGCAATATCTGTTGTTTACCCAGAATCTACTTCGCTGTCTTACGATTGAAGGACGTGCCTTCAAAACTGAATAATCACTGCTAACATTTTTTCGTTGACTCT
>ERZ1673699.410-NODE-410-length-49116-cov-11.193473_pt1 | contig 49116 bp, 44 predicted proteins | sample MGYA00580229_ERZ1673699 | MGnify/ENA primary metagenome ERZ1673699 (study PRJEB41218, sample SAMN15661785) | gut metagenome | host: Homo sapiens | place: Canada: London | collected 2015-08-20/2019-03-30 | study: EMG produced TPA metagenomics assembly of... | reverse complement strand
GCCGTTCCATTCTGGACTTTGCCAACATGATGGAGCTGTTCCAGCAGTACAATGTGGAGTTTGTGTCCTCTACGGAAAAGTTTGATACCTCCACCCCGATGGGGCGGGCGATGCTGAATATCTGTATCGTGTTCGCCCAGCTTGAACGGGAAACGATACAGAAGCGGGTAACGGACGCTTACTACTCCCGCAGTCAGCGGGGCTTTAAGATGGGCGGGAAAGCCCCTTACGGCTTCCATACGGAGCCTATCAAGATGGACGGTATCAACACAAAGAAGCTGGTGGTAAACCCGGAGGAAGCGGCCAATATCCGGCTGATGTTTGAGATGTACGCCCAGCCCACAACTTCCTACGGGGACATTACCCGGTACTTTGCCGAACAGGGGATTTTGTTCCATGGCAAAGAGCTGATACGCCCCACGCTGGCGCAGATGTTACGCAATCCTGTCTATGTGCAGGCAGACCTTGATGTGTACGAATTTTTCAAAAGTCAAGGTACAGTCATTGTCAATGACGTTGCCGATTTTACGGGCATGAACGGCTGCTATCTGTATCAAGGGCGAGATGTAAAGGCCAGCAAGAAAAACGACTTAAAAGACCAAATGCTGGTACTGGCTCCCCATGAGGGTATCGTCCCCTCCGACACCTGGCTGACCTGCCGCAAGAAGCTGATGAACAACATGAAAATCCAGTCTGCCCGGAAAGCCACCCACACATGGCTGGCAGGAAAAATCAAGTGCGGGAATTGCGGGTATGCTCTTATGAGTATCTACAATCCCTCCGGCAAACAGTATCTCCGCTGCACGAAACGGCTGGACAATAAAAGCTGTCCTGGCTGTGGGAAAATCATCACTTCGGAACTGGAAGCGGTTGTTTATCAGCAGATGGTAAAGAAGCTGGCAAGCTACAAGACGCTGACAGGAAAAAAGAAAGCGGCAAAGGCAAACCCGAAAATCACCGCCCTGCAAGTGGAACTTGCCCATGTAGACAGCGAGATTGAAAAGCTGGTGGACAGTCTGACGGGGGCAAACAATGTCCTGTTCTCCTATGTGAATGTGAAGATAGCGGAACTGGACGGGCGCAAGCAGGAACTTCTGGCAAGGATAGCGGAGTTGACTGTGGAGGCCATCAGCCCGGAACAGGTCAGCCAGATTTCCGGCTACCTCGATACCTGGGAGAATGTATCTTTTGATGACAAGCGGCGTGTGGTGGATTTGATGATCACCACCATAGCCGCCACAAGCGACAGCTTGAACATCACATGGAAAATCTGACTGGCGGCACCCCTCCCGTCAGATACCTACCCTGTGTAGTCCCTTGTAAACTGTACTTTCCAATCTTACAAGAAGCACTATTATTGAAAATGTTTCTGCAACATATAATTGGCAATGCGACACTCTAATGCATTTTGTGTATGTAAAGCGCTCTGATTCTGCAGGAGATCCCAATTTGAGTTATGTTTATAACGAAGTGAACACAAATGCAGTTGGTGTTACAAGTGATGTCCAGTTTAATTCTACTTCTCACAATGACCTGAATTACAAAATATATACAAGAAGCCAGTCTGGAATTATGAATACAGATGCCGATGAGCTTGACAATGCCATTGATAGTTTCCTAAATTATTATCAGGTAATGCATTCGTTTGTTAATTATGTTACAATTACTGGCATAGGAAATAAGAGCGTAATAAAGAATTATGTGTGTCAGGAAGTATATCCGGGCATGATTTATTAAAGAGGTCACTATGAAGTCGAAGAAGTTTATAATAGGAACAGCAGTATGCATATGTTCGATAATTTTAATACTATGCCTGTTTATGCCTATTAAGACAAACGAAAGCATTACTATACCTGCTGTGGTTATTAGTGATGGGAAATTGCAAGTAGAAAATACAAATTTAACGATAGATGGTTCATGGACACGCTCGCTGGTAACTCCGTCATACCAAGACTTTGTAGGGAAAATCCAAATTGATATGTTGGAGTATACGTTCAAGGAAGATGGCTGGAATTTGAATTTCCAAGTTACTGATGAAGCATCTTCCAAATACTTATCTGGCGGGTTCTTTTATAATTCCAATTCAGATTTTGAAGGATATGGTTGGTTATATACAGACAAAGACCATGACTATTATGTGTTGGTTACAAACCAGTTCAATAATCAAAACGACGATTATATTGTGATCGCTCCTGCTGAGACTGAAGAAGACGCAAAACATATTTGTGATGTCATGGGTCTAAATTATTTACAAGATTAAAAGCATTGAAGATGGGTGGCAGCGTTATAACGCTGCCATCTCTTTTGTTTTATCTTGTTCATAATTACAGCCTTGATGTAGCTTGCTGTTCAAAGTATAATTATAAAAAAACTATTATATGCAGCTGGAAATTTTTCCGTCTGTGATTTACATACAAGGAGATCCATAATGAAAACAATCGCAATCATAGATGATGATATTCATATTGGAGATATGTTGACAGAAGTGCTGACGCAGGAGGGCTATGCAGTTCTCCGTGCATACTCCGGCACAGAAGCGATATATCTTCTTTCACAAAACAAACCAGATTTGGTACTTCTGGATCTGATGCTACCGGGGCTGTCCGGTGAAGAAGTTCTGCCGCATATTGAGAATATCCCCGTTATCGTTCTCAGTGCAAAAGTGGATGTGCAGGACAAGGTAAATCTTCTGCTCGGCGGTGCAGCGGATTACATGACAAAGCCTTTTGACACAAAGGAGCTTCTTGCCCGTATTACCGTTCAGCTCCGCAAGGCAGAACAACATGGTGAAACCAAATCCCTTTCCGTTGGCGATTTGGTTTTGGATATGGTTTCCCTTTCTCTGACGGTACAGGGACAGGCTGTGAAGCTGACCCGTACAGAGTATGCCATATTGAAGCTGCTGATGGAGAATCCCAAACAGGTTATAGCAAAGAGTGTTCTGCTTGACAGGATCAGTCTGGACACCCCCGACTGCACCGAGCGTTCTTTGAAACAGCACATCAGCAATCTCCGTAAAAAGATGCAGGATGTTAGCGGTGTAGACTATATCGAAACAGTCTGGGGAATTGGTTTCAAATTGGCAGAACAAAAATCTTGACCAAATCTTGACGTTTTTCTTGACCACTTTCTTGACTTTTGTTTTGTAAACTTAGGTCATCAAAGGAGGTAACACACTATGAACTATATTTTGCAAACAAACAGCCTGACGAAAAAGTATAAAAACTTTCAGGCTCTGAACGGTCTTACCATGAACGTTCCCAAAGGCTCCATCTACGGCTTTGTGGGAAAGAACGGTGCCGGTAAGACAACCCTGATCCGCCTAATCTGCGGATTGCAGGAGCCGACTTCCGGTGATTTTACCCTGTATGGCATCCGCAATGACAGCAAGGACATTATCAAATCCCGCCGCCGCATGGGTGCTGTGGTGGAAACACCGTCCATCTACATGGATATGACTGCGGAGGAAAATCTGAAGCAGCAGTATCTCGTTCTTGGTCTGCCGTCTTATGATGGTATCCCCGAATTGCTGAAGCTGGTGGGCTTGGAGAACACCGGAAAGAAGAAGGCGAAGAACTTTTCGCTCGGCATGAAGCAGCGTCTTGGCATTGCTATCGCTTTAGCCGGTGATCCTGACTTTCTCGTTTTGGACGAGCCTGTAAATGGTCTTGACCCACAGGGCATCGTGGAAATGCGTGAGTTGATTTTGAAGTTGAACCGTGAAAGACAAATTACCGTTTTGATCTCCAGTCATATTCTGGACGAGCTTTCCCGTCTGGCGACCCATTACGGTATCATAGACAACGGACGCATGGTAAAGGAACTAAGTGCTGAGGAACTGGATGCAGCCTGCCGCAAATGCGTCCGCATGGAAGTAAGCGACACGGCTGCTCTGGCTCGTGTTCTCGATTCTATGAATCTGGAATATAAAATTATTTCCGCAACAACAGCCGATGTGTACGCAAAAATCAATGTGACGCAACTCACTGTTGCACTGGCAAAAGAAAATTGCGAAGTGCTGTCCATGCAGGAAAAGGACGAAAGTCTGGAAAGCTATTATATCTCCTTAGTAGGAGGTGGCAATCATGCGTAAACTTTTAACTGCCAACTTCTCACGACTTTGGAGAAGCAAAATCTTTTGGGTACTGGAAGCTCTCTCTGCAATTTTAGGTGCAGTATTCTACATTTTGGCAATCATTAACACGAAGAATATCGGAGAAAACTGGTATCTTTCCAGTGGCAACTACTATTTCTATATCGGATTAGTCAGTATAGGGGCTATCATGGCAGTGTTCAGCGCATTTTATATTGGTTCGGAATATGACCAAGGAACGATTCGTAATAAATTGAATGTTGGATGTACCCGAAACAGTATCTATTTAGCGAATTTAATTATTGTAGTCACTGCCAGTGTCTTGTTTACAATTACGCATATTGCGGTATCTGTTGTTGTAGGTTTGCCATTCCTTGGCGGACTGATGTGGGAGGCACTTGCTCCTATTGGGTGGCGTATTCCGACTGCAATCGTCATGCTCCTGTGTTACACTGCTTTTTTCACATTTATTGCCATGCAGGACAGCAATAAATCCCGAAGTATAATCATCAGTTTCGTATTCGCTCTGGTAATTATTATTGGAGGTTTCTATTTTTACAACGCCTTACAGCAACCGGAGTTTACTACTCGTATGGTTATGCAGGAAGATGGTAGCTTTTTACGACAGGAAGGCGTTCCCAATAATAAATATCTTAGAGGGGCTGTCCGAACGGTATATACTTTTATTGAAGCATGTATTCCATCTGCACAAGGATTGAATATCGCCCGTTCGGAAGGAGTGTTTAATCCGCTGGCTATTATCTGTCAGTTGTGCGTGACCATTTTGACTACTGCCGCAGGCGTGGCATTATTTAAGAAAAAAGATATAAAATAAGAGGGTTGTTATGGAACATCTGCTGTTAATCATCATTGGAATATTGCTTCTGATTATCTTTGTGCTTGTTGCAAAGGTCTATTTCCTGCACAAGTCGGCACAGGAAATCGCAGAAGCGTTCCGTGACCGATTGACAGCAGATACCAACACTCTCGTTGACATTTCCACCCGTGATCCCTATATGCGAAAACTGGCGGCAGACATCAATGTGCAGCTTCGACTGCTCCGTAAAGAACGCCATCGCTACCAACAAGGCGATCTGGAACTAAAAGAAGCAGTCACCAACATATCCCATGACCTGAGAACACCGCTGACTGCAATCAACGGTTATCTCGATCTGCTGGAGCGTGAAGATAAGAGCGACAATGTTCAGCGTTACCTATCTCAAATCCAGAACAGAACCGAGGTTTTGAAAAATCTGACCGAAGAACTATTCCGGTATAGCGTGGTTACATCCTCGCAGGAGCTAAAGCCGGAACGCATGGATGTTGTCCGGGCATTAGAGGAAAGTCTGCTGTCTTTCTATGCGGTCATGCAGGAAAAAGGCATCCAACCGGAAATCAAATTACCGGAGGAACCTGTTTTCCGTGAACTGGATGTAGGTGCGGTCAACCGTATATTCTCCAACATCATCAGCAATGCGCTGAAATACTCTGACGGCGATTTGTCTGTTGTAATGGATACAGATGGCTCCATCACTTTCACAAATACAGCTCATAATTTGAACGCTGTCACAGTCGGCAGATTGTTTGACCGTTTCTATACGGTAGAAGCCAGTCGTAATTCAACAGGTTTGGGATTGTCTATTGCAAAAATGCTAACCGAGCGTATGAGCGGTAGTATATCCGCACAATATCAAAATAAGAGATTGTATGTGACCATTGATTTTCGTAATTGGATAAGGTAATGGAAAATTCCAGTTTGAAGATTGGAGGAGGTGCGGTATGAGCAATTCAAACAACACGCACAAATACGACGAAATAATCAATCTGCCGCACCATACTTCACCCACAAGGCCACGTATGGCGATGATTGATCGTGCGGCTCAATTCTCACCGTTTGCAGCTCTGACTGGATATGATGCAGCGGTCAAGGAAACCGCCAGGCTGACTGAGGATCGAGTTGAGTTGGATGAGTATCAGAAATCAGCTCTTAATGATCGGCTTCAGATCGTGCAGGAAAGGCTGTCGGATACTCTGGAAATCTCCATTACGTATTTTGTCCCGGATGAAAGAAAGTCTGGTGGCGCATATTATACGGAAACAGGTGTCATCAAAAAAATTGACTACCATGAACGTGCCGTCATTATGCGGAGCGGCACACACATCCCAATCGACGAAATAATTGGTATCGAGGGAGACTTATTCAATCAGTTAGATGGAAATATGATATAGAAAGAGAAGCAGTTAATAAGGAAGTCCACAAAACCGGTCTGATATATCGGTGAGTGGACTTCCTTTTTTTGAGACAATCAGTGACCATACAATTAAATTTATTCTGCCGGAATTTGTCTGTATAGGCATTATTGCTCTATACAAAATCGACATTTTGGCAATTAGCCCATAGAATAAAAACCACAGACTCGGATAGGAGGTGATCGGAGCGATGGACGTAAATGAAGTGGATTATATCAAAATTGGGCAGCGTATCAGAGCAGCTCGATTGAAATTGGGCTGGCAGCAGGCAGAGGTTGCTTTTCGTGCAGGACTGACTACTTCTCATATGAGCCATATCGAAACGGGACAAACCAAAGTGGCTCTACCGACTATCGTAAAGATTGCTAATACATTGTCTGTTTCTGTCGATGAACTGTTGTGTGATAGTCTGGAACAGGTGAAGCCTGTCTACGACAAGAAAATTGCAGAGGAACTGGCAGATTGCGATGCCGCAGAGCTGCAAGCGATGCTGGAGATTATACATACAACAAAGACTGTGATTCGCAAGAATCGAAAAGTCACCTATGCACCATAATAACAAAGGCATCTTGGAATTACTGCTTCTGAGCAAGACACACCAGCTAACCTGTGCAAACAGGTCAACTCCTGTGAATGCCCATTGAGTATATCAGGAATAACTGAATACAGATTGCATTTCATATAGCAAGTTGTCTTGACTGCCGGTATCAAACTGATATGACAGCCAAAACCAAAAACCAGATTAAGCAAGCCGCAGAGCTGTCATGATCCGTAATGGGTCAGTGGTGCTTTGCGGCTTTTTTTCTATATTCAGCATAAGGAGGGATTCGTTATGGAACAAACCAGGAACTGTGGAAATAACGGATTTGATATGTATAATATCGGAGACAGGTGTGAGTACGTTCAATATGCAATAGAGATTGAGCGTACTCTACATAATATGCAGAAGGAATTAAACACCTGCATTGACCCCAGAAAAGCAGCCATGCTCATCATGCGTGTCGCAACAGAGTTTTACGATGCTGACTGGTGCGGCATTCTTGATGTGGATATGGAGATTGGTGTCTGGACACCGATCTGGTGGTATGACAGAGAATTTGGAGAAATGGCGCAGACCAAGTTTAAAGAGTTTGAGCTGTCAGAGAAATATGGGCGCTGGATACAATGCTTGAGAGACCATGAGCCAATCATTGTCCCTGATGTTGAAGCCATCAAAGAAGAAATGCCGGATGAATATATGCTTTACCATAGGCTGGATGCCAATGCGGTTATGGCGGTTCCTTTTTGGAAAGGGCCGGCTGGTTTCCTCACTCTGAGAAATGCAAAGAAGTATAAGAATCAAACCGGTTTTCTGCGAATGCTAAACTATGCTGTTATTTCTTCACTGAACGAATACTTCCTGTTGGAAACGAGAAAACTGACCATCATTTCTCCGAGAATTACAAATGCCACCGATGTTTATATCAGTTTATTTGGGGAACTCAAAATTACAACTGAAAAAGGTGTCCTGACGGAGCAGGAACTGAAATCGCCTAAGATAGCGAGGCTTCTGGTGTATCTGCTTTTGAAAGGGAAAATGACAGCTTCCCCACGGGAAATCGCTTCGGCAATCTGGCCGGGTGAAGATATTGAAGCTACGGTTAAAAATATAAAGGGACTGGTCTACCGATTCAGACAGACGTTTGAATTGCTATCCGATCACCGCCTGATTGAGTCTACTCCGACGGGGTATCAGATTAATCCCCGGTTGAATGTGTTTACAGACTTTCAGCTGTTTGATAAAAAGTGGAGTATTGCGATGAAAGCAGCTGATCATAAAGAAAAAGTTGAGTTTCTGAAAAAAGCAATAGATTTGTATCAGGGACCGTTATTCGGTTCTGCACGGGATGAGCATTGGATTATGTCCAAGGTGGTAGCTTTTGAGTACCGCTATCTGGGTGCTGTATGCGAACTGATGAAAACGCTTGATCTGGGACGTGATTACGTCTGTATCCAGCACTATGCTTCTAAGGTGCTTCTGATTGCACCGCACAGCATTGATGGCTACTATTGGATGATTTACGCAATGTTTCAGTTGGATCATCCAGAGATGGCACGAGGAGAGCTGCGGATGGCACAGCGCAATCTCTTAGAGGAGGAATACGACGAGCTGATTGAAAGATTGAAAGTTGCCGGTTTTTCTCGGTGTTATGGCATAACACCGGCGTAACACCAATAAAAACCATCATAACACCCGATTTTTCCCATAACACCATCATAACACCGTCAAAACACCGATACGAACCGGCATAACACCGGTCATAACACCCTCGCCAGTTATGTTTTCAGGGCAAGAGCAAAATTGCCTAAGAAAATGTAACTGGCGGGGGTATTTTTTTGATTGATAAACAGCGCAATGGCGCACCTGTTCTTGCAAGAAATTGTGAGATCGGGTGCGCTTCTTTTATTTCAGGGGATATTCCCCGCAACCATTCTCCTCCCGGCTTCTTGGAATTTTCATTTTCAAAATTTCAAGAAATCGGAGGAAATCAATATGTATTACAACCCTAAAGACAGCGGCATGAGAATTGCCAATTTGAGAAGAAAAAAAGGACTGACGCAAGAGCAACTTGCAGAAAAACTGAACATCAGCACAAGCAACCTCGGAAAACTCGAAAGAGGTCTCCAAGGAATGTCTATCGACCTGTTGATTGAAATCGGGATGTTTTTCGGTGTGTCAACCGACTACATATTGCTTGGATGTGAAATTCAGCCTAATGCAGCTAAGGCTGAGCTTGATTCTGTTATTGCTCAGCTGACTGCGCTGAAGCAGAAACTATAAAATCAGCCGTGCTACGGTGGGAAATCCGCCGTGAGAGGTCATAAAAAACGAATCGTGAAAACAGTACAATTTAGACACAGCCAAAGAAAAAAGGCTGCTTGTTCCTTGAAAACTGAATAGACAATCATCGAATACGTTCCTGCTGTCGGTGCGAAAGCATCAGCCACATCAGCGGTACGCCGTGACGTATCGGAAAGAGAAACAGAACGACTTTTTTTCTTATATTGACGCAGTAGTCTCTCATCCGGTGCCAGCGATCAATACCGGCTCGTAAATATTGGGTTGCTACCAATACGGCAACGAAAACAGTCAGGGTTAATGATACTTCTCTACGGAGCTGGCGGAGAACCCGGCAGAGGTTAGATTCCTATGGAGCTGATTCGCAATCAGCCGTTCGATGGTTCCCTGAGGGCAACCGTCCTCTTTCCCAGGGGTGCGTGGCAAATATGGGAAACATAGATTTTGGAATGACTGCCCGATTTATTTCGGGCAGTCGTTTGTTACATACCCAACGAAAGGAGGTCATGGCACATGATGAAAGAAAATTGGGTATATCGCCGTGGCGATATTTATTGCGCTGATCTGGACCCGGTAGTTGGGTCTGAACAAGGTGGCATCAGACCGGTGATTGTAATTCAGAACGATACCGGCAACAGGTATTCTCCCACGCTGATCGTGGCAACGGTCACAACGAAAATCCGCAAGAAGGAGAATATGCCGACCCATCTTTTGATTAGAGACAATCCTGCATTTAAAGAAGCATCTGTTGTGCAGCTGGAGCAAATCCGCACCATTGATAAGCGCAGAATTGATAACTACTTAGGTAAGGTTACGCCCCGTGAAATGGTAGCGATTGAGAAAGCCTTATCCGTCAGCCTTGCAATGGAACAGCTGAAAAAGCGTTCCACAAAACATAAACCGAAGAAAGAAAAGGAGTGAACATAGATGTTTGAAGAAAGAATTGCTGCTATGAATCAGCGTACCGAAGAATCCATTGTAGCCTCCACAGGCCAATTCGATAAGAGAACATATACCGTTGATGAGATTCAGGACATCCTGGGGATCAGCAGAACAAGCGCATATAACCTCGTGAAAAAGAAAGCTTTTCACAGTGTGCGCATCGGCGGCAGCATCAGAATCTCGAAAAAGAGTTTTGATGAGTGGCTGGATCAGCAAATGTGAGATTTGTCAAGTGTGTCGTACAACCCGGCGACAAACTTCAAAATAAATCAAGAGTTCGATAAAATGTAGCCATGACAAGAAAACACATGGCTACATTTTTTACATAGGAGGTTGTGCGATGGCAGAAACAAGAAAACGCACGAGTATGTCTGTCCCTGAAATGGGCAGGATGCTTGGCCTTTGCAAAACTGAGTCTTACTGGCTCATTAAGAAAAATTACTTCAAGACCATTCTTGTCGGCAACACCATGAGGGTGATGATCGACAGTTTTGAGGAATGGTATGCTAACCAGTTCAAATACCAGAAGGTCGATGGAACCCCTCCCGGTGAGGAACTGAAGAAAACTACATATTCTGTAGAGGAGCTTGGTCAGCGCCTTGGGCTGAAAGAAGCAACTGCCTACGAACTGGTTGCCAAAGGGCATTTTGAAATTGTCGAAGCCCTGGGCAAGCGTAGAGTGACCAAGGCGAGCTTTGAAAGATGGTATGCATCCCAGAGCGATTATCGCACGGTAGAGGATCAAAAACTGGATGCAGACATTGTGGCATCCACCTACGGTCTGCCGGAAATGGCAAGAATGCTTGGGGTACATCGTCAGACCATCTACTATATTGTTGCCAATGGCGATTTTGAGCTTATCAAGGTTGGCAGATATAAGCGAGCTACCAAAGAGAGTTTTGAAAAATGGTATCAGAATCAGACCCGCTACAGATTAGTAGCTGAGGATGGACAGGAAAGGAGATGATTACATGGCATCCATCGTTAAGAGAAAAAAGAAGTATTCTGTGGTCTATACATACACCGATGAGAACGGCAATAAGCGTCAGAAATGGGAAACCTTTGACACCAATGCTGAAGCAAAGAAAAGAAAGCTGCAGGTCGAATATGAGCAGGAGTCGGGAACCTTTATTCCACCCTCTGCCAAGACCGTAAACGATCTTCTGGAAGAATATATGTCTATCTACGGCGTGAACACCTGGGCGATGTCTACTTATGAAAGCAGAAAGAGCCTGATTGCCAATTATATTCGTCCGCTTATCGGTGATATGAAACTGGAGGATGTTTCTCCGAGAATTATGGACAAGTATTACAGAGATTTGCTTACTGTAAAAGCTGTGTCTACGAAGTATGTGAAAGCTCGTAACGAGTATCTAACACCGCATACGGTCAGAGAGATTCACAAGGTTCTGCGTAATGCGTTCAATCAGGCTGTGAAGTGGGAATTGATGACCAGAAACCCCGTAGAACACGCTACGCTGCCGAAAGAAGAACATAAGACCAGAGACATCTGGACAGCGGAAGTTCTTCTGAAGGCTCTGGAAGCCTGCGACGATGATATTCTCCGTCTGGCAATCAACCTTGCTTTCTCCTGTTCTCTGCGAATGGGTGAGCTTCTGGGGCTGACCTGGGACTGCGTGGACATCTCTCCTGCAAGCATTGAACTTGGTCAGGCGAGTATTTTCGTTGAAAAGGAGTTGCAGAGAGTAAATCGTGAAGCGATGGCAGATCTGAACGGAAAGGACATTATGTTCAAGTTCCCGCCGACCTTTGCCAGTACGCACACCGCATTGGTTCTCAAAACACCTAAGACCAAAACCAGTGTCCGCAAGGTATTCTTACCGAAAACCGTAGCGGAAATGTTGGTGCAGCGAAAGGCTGACATCGAAGAATTGAAAGACCTTTTCGGTGACGAGTTCGTAGACTTTAATCTGGTGTTCTGTTCTTCCAATGGCAAGCCGATTGAGGGTCAGGTTATCAACCGTGCTTTCAATAAGCTGATCGAGGAGAACGGGCTGCCGAAGGTGGTTTTCCATAGTCTCCGACATTCCAGTATCACTTACAAGCTGAAGCTGAACGGTGGCGATATGAAATCCGTTCAGGGTGATTCCGGTCACGCACAGGTCAAGATGGTAGCGGATGTTTACTCCCATATCATCGACGATGACCGAAGGCTGAACGCCGAAAGACTGGAAGCTGCTTTTTACTCTGGCAGACAGGCAACACCGGAACCGGTACAGCCGGTCACACAGGAAAGCTCCACCGATGATAAAGAGCTTCTTCTGAAACTTCTGCAAAACCCTGAAATGGCAGCACTCTTGAAGTCGCTGGCAAAGACCTTATAGAATTAAAATGGCAGATCCTTTTACATAGCTTTCATAGCTTGTAAAGGGGTCTGCCCTTATTTTTGTTTTTGGGGGTGCAAAATGGATAGAGCATTTATGGACGAGTATTATGATAAAATGCGAGCTGATGATATTGAGGAATTATCAAGCCAGAGGAATGAGGATTATTCCGATAGAGCCGATGATTACAAAGCTGCAAAGCAGGCTCTGCTTGAGGGATTGGGGTTATCGCATTTATTTAGCGGAAACCGTAAACTTACACCAGAAGAAAAAGAACTCTGGTTGTTGTTCGACAGGGTATATGTAACAGAGCTTCTGGCAAGGGATGAATTTGCGAAGGGCGCATATATGCTGGGAGCTGAAGATCGAGAAACTATGCTTCGATAAATACTGTACCTGCTTCGGCAGGACAGGTTACATACAATCATTCGTCCCGAAAAATTCTATGGAATTTCTGATAATTCTGGTTGAAAAATTCGGTTTGAAATGATATATTAAACAGGCTTAAATTGGTGTCGTGTGACACCAGCGGCTCCACATGAGAATGAACTGTATTTCCTGTCATTCCGCATAACGAGCAGTTACATAGTGACATTTACTTGCACTTGCAACGTCCGCCAAAAATCGAAAGCCTTGCTAATTTCGAGCCAATCGGACGGTGTAAAATCCCTCTGAATTAGCTATCACAGCGTAGTATCAGATGGGACTTGAAATGCTGAAAAACCCTGTATTTCCAAGCATTTTTTAGCATTAGATGTCACTTCCCGATGTCGTATCGGGGCTACTCCTAAGCGGAAGGTCGCGCGTTCGAATCGCGCCGGGGATGCCAAAACAGCCGTCATGCGACGGCTGTTTCGTTTATTACGGCATATTTTTTTCTTCAGTTTTTCCGTCAAGCTGATTTTCATGCTGTTGAAACAGCTTTCCCAAATCTTCCCTCACCCCAAGGCGACATCGAGCAGCATCATCAGTGCGAACCCGAGGGCGGCACCGACGGTGCCGACATTGCTGTGCTCATCGGACCGGGACTCGGGGATAAGTTCTTCGATGACAACATAGATCATTGCACCGGCGGCGAAAGCGAGGATATAGGGCAGCACGGGTGTTACGAGAGAGGTTACGAGGATGGTCAGTATTGCGCCGACAGGCTCGGCAACACCGGAGAGGGTTCCGCAGGCAAAGGCTTTCCCTTTCGAGGTTCCGCTTGCGGCGAGGGGGGCTGAAATTATTGCGCCTTCCGGGAAATTTTGAATCGCAATACCGACAGCGAGAGCTATTGCGCCGGAGGCACTTATTGCATTGTTTCCGTTAAGCATGCCCGCAAGGACGATGCCGACGGCCATTCCTTCGGGGATATTATGCAGCGTTACGGCAAGCATCAGCATAAGGTTTTTCCCCATTGCGGAGGGGCGGCCTTCCGGGCGGGCGGAATTCGTATGCAGATGCGGAATCAGGCTGTCCAACAGCAGCATGAATCCGATGCCGATAAGAAAGCCGACAACGGCGGGCAGCCATGCCGCAGTTTTGCCCGCAGCCTCCGCCATGTCAATTGACGGAATCAGCAGCGACCATACCGAAGCGGCGATCATAACGCCCGCCGCAAAACCGCGCAGAAGGTTTTGAAGCTTTGAATTCATTTCTTTCTTCAGAAAGAAGACTGTTGCGGAACCGAGCGTTGTTCCGAGAAACGGCAGAACGATGCCGATGATAACTTTTGTCATATTGCTCATTGTTTTATTTCCTTTCGGGCGGCATGCAGTGCATTCCCGCTGCAAAGCGGTGCGCATATGTATTTTAAAAACCGCAGCAATTCCACATATTATAACATAAATCTCCGGCTGCGTGAACCCAAATGCAGCAAATGCGGTTCAATATAAAATCTATTCGTTTTTGAAAGCAAATTTGACAACGAACCGCCGCCGGAGCAAAATGTTCTCCGTTCGGCGAAATTATGCAAACATTGCCTTTATCTGTACCTTTTTTTCATCACTTTGAGCGAAGTTGTCCGTTGTCCATCATTGCGATACTGCGGTATTTATTCATTGGGGAGTTTGACCTTAAAATTGTACCGACAGCTGCGGTTGTATTCAGGAGATAGCGAACCTTCTTACGGTAAAATCCGGAGTCGGTGTGCAGCCCTGCCGTATACGGCGCATGAATCCGTATAAAAATACAATTGCACAACAAAAAAAGCAAAGAAGGGAGACTGCACGCCATGTTGGGTGATAACATAAGGCTGCTGCGCAGCGTTCGCGGCATCAGCCAGGTTGAACTCGGAGAAAAACTTAATGTATCCAAACAGAGCATTTCAAACTGGGAAAACGGAAATATTCAGCCCTCGATCGAAATGCTTATGAAAATTGCGGATTTCTTCTCCGTATCAACGGATTTTCTGCTCGGGCTGGACAATCGAACATCCATAATCGTTGACGGGCTGAGCACGGAGGAATTGTCACATATCCGTGTTATTATCGATGACCTTGTCGCAGCAAAGCGACGAATGGGGATTGAACAAAACGACGATCGTCCGCGCGAATGACACTGCGCGGAAAAGCCGGAACACCACCCGCTGCCCTGCAATTTCGGGACGGATGATGTTCCGGCTGTTTTAAAAAAGTTTTTTATCGTTCTTGTGCCGATACGGCACAGCATAACGAATTATGCATTTCCGTTTGCGTCCACGGTCTCAAGATACTCTCTGCGGCCCTTTTCGTAAAGGTTGTTTCCCTCGCTGTCTATAACCGCAACCACGGGGAAGTTTTCAACCTCAAGCCTTCGGAGCGCCTCCGCACCGAGATCCTCGTATGCAATTATCTCCGCCTTTTTGATGCAGCTTGAAAGCAGCGCACCTGCGCCTCCGATTGCGGCAAAATAGACCGCACCGTATTTTTTCATTGCATCGATAACCTCCGCATTGCGCTTGCCTTTGCCGATCATGCCCGTTTCGCCCTCGCGGATAAGCGTCGGCGAATACGCATCCATGCGGTAGCTTGTTGTCGGGCCTGCCGAACCTATGACCTGTCCGGGCTTTGCGGGAGTGGGGCCGACGTAATAAATCGTTGCGTTTTTAACATCAAAGGGCAGCGGTTCGCCCTTTTTAACAAGTTCGCAAAGCCGTTTATGCGCCGCATCCCTCGCAGTGTATATAACGCCGGACAGCAGGAGCTGTTCGCCGCTTTTAATAGTACGCGCTTCCTCACGCGTTAACGGCAGGGTGATATGTCTTTCCATTCGTTTGTTCCTCCCGAACTCAGATTGTCGCACTCTTATGCCTTGTAACATGGCAATTGATGTTCACCGCAACGGGCAAGCCTGCAATATGCGTGGGCATAGCCTCGATATTGACCGCAAGCGCAGTGGTTTTTCCGCCGAAGCCCTGCGGCCCGATGCCGAGCGCATTGACCTTTCGGAGCATTTCATTTTCCAGCTCCGCATAAAACTCATCCGCATTGCGCTCGTCGGTGCTGCGCATCAGTGCTTTTTTTGCAAGCAATGCTGCTTTGTCGAACGTTCCGCCGATACCGACGCCGATAACGATCGGAGGACACGGATTGGGGCCCGCCTCTTCCGCCGTTTTAAGGATGAAATTCTTCACGCCTTCAATGCCGTCGGAGGGCTTGAGCATTGCAATACGGCTCATGTTCTCGCTGCCGAAGCCTTTCGGTGCAACGGTAAGCTCGATTTTATCGCCCGGAACAAGCTCGATATAGAGCATTGCGGGAGTGTTGTCGCCCGTGTTGACTCTGCGCAGCGGGTCTTTGACGACAGATTTACGCAGATATCCGTCGCGATAGCCGCGGCGAACACCCTCGTTGACGGCCTCCGTAAGGTCGCCGTTGATATGGACATCCTGCCCGATCTTCAAAAACACACAGGCAACGCCCGTATCCTGACAGATGGGTGCGCGGTTTTCATCCGCAATATTATAGTTTTCGATAATTTTATCGAGTATGCCCTGAGCCGTTGCCCACGGTTCGTTTGCCCTTGCATCCTCAATGCGCTTTCTGATATCGCAGGGAAGGCTGCAATTGGCGTCAATGCAAAGCTCCGCAACCTTATCGGTTATGAGCTGCGCGTTAATTTCCCGCATGGTTTATCTCCTTATGCTGTATTTTTTGGAACGCACGGACTTCGAATCTCCGCACTTTGTGCTTCGAACGATCCGAACCGGCATTTATGTATTCTGTTTGTGCGGGCGAACACGGCTGTTTCTTCTTAATTTTTATCGCTTTTTACTGCCCCGCTCGCCCGCCGTTTATCTTTTCGTTTCCGAGCCGCAGTTCCTCTCAGTCCGCGACCTGCTTTATCGTGTCGATAACCGTTCCGTCGCGATAGATAACGTTTGCAACGATTCTGTCGCCGAGAGCGGGCTTTTTCGGCACGCCGCTCGTGCGTTCCGCCAGGGCTTTGAGCTCGTTTATGTCAACAAGTTTTATGCCTGCCTCACGCAGTCTGTCATGCAGTTCCGTGTTTTTCGGGTTCACGGCAACGCCCTTTTGAGTGACAAGCACGTCTATCGTGCTGCCCGGAGTGGATATGCAGTTCACCCTGTCCGTCACGATGGGAAGCCTTGCACGGGAAAGCGGCGCGATTATCATTGCAAGTTTTGCACCCGCCGCCGTATCGCTGTGTCCGCCCGAGCCGCCCATTATCCTGCCGTCGGAATCCGTATGCACGTTGATATTAAAATCCGTGTCTATCTGCGTTGCGCCGAGAATAACAACATCCAGGCTGTCCGTCACCGCGCTGCTTGCACCGGGAGAAGCATAGTGCGTTGCGGAAATCTCACGATGGCGCGGGTTGCTCCTTATGGATTCAACCGCCTTCAAATCGAAGCACTGAACATCCAGCAGGGATTCGAAGCAGCCTTCGTTGAGCATATCCACCATATAGCCCGTGATGCCGCCGAGGCCGAAGCTGCCGCGTATTTTTTCGGCAAGCATAACATCCTTAAGATATTTTGCCGCCGCAAGGGATGCTCCGCCCGCGCCCGTCTGGAACGAGAAGCCTTCCTTCAGCAGACCGGAAGCTTTTATAACGTCCACAGCCGTCATTGCCATCAGCAAACCGACGGGATCGCGGGTGATTTTTGTTGTTCCGGAAACTATTCCGTTCGGGTCACCGATGGACTCCACCGCAACGACCTGATCAACATCCGTTTCGGGGATCGACCATTCGATGAGCGGATAGGGATGCAGTTCGTCGGTGATAACAACAACATGCTTTGCACATTTTGCGTCCGGAATTGCATAGCCCAGCGAGCCGCAGGCGGATTTGCCGATTTTGCCCGTGCAATTGCCCATTGCATCCGAAGCAGGCGCGGCGATAAATGCAACATCTATCGGAGTTTTTCCGTTTTCAATATCGCAGGGTCTGCCGCCGTGCGTGCGGAATTGAACGGGGTTTTTCATTCCGCCGGCAGAAATGAATCTTCCGAGTTCCCGGGACATGTAGTCCGTTTGAAGCGTTGTTACAACACCGTTTTTGATATGTTCCTTAAGCGGACGGTGCGCATCAAAGAGTGAGCTTGCGTTCACCGTCAGATCGCCGATTCCGAGTTCCGCAATCGCTTCAAGCACCATGTTCAAAACATAGTCGCCGTTGCGCAGGTGGTGATGGAACGAAATTGTCATTCCGCTGCGGAGTCCGCTGTTGACAATTGCCTGTTTGACAGATTCGGTAAGCTTTGTTTTCATTATTCGGCACCTCCGTCCAGCCCGAGTTGTTTTGCGATTTCAAGCGTTTGCCTTGCACGCTCAACAATGGGCTTGTCTATCATTTTGCCGCGCAGCGAAACCGCGCCCTTGCCCTGTTCCTTGCCGATGCGGATCGCCTCGAACACAAGCCTTGCGTATTCAATATCCTTTGCGGACGGGCTGAACACTTCGTTTATTACGCGCACATGGCGCGGTGCAATCGCGGATTTGCCGCTGAAGCCGAGGCTTTTTGCATATTCCGCATCGCGCACTATGCCCTCATCGTCGTTAACGTCGGTGAACGGAGTGTCATAAACATCGACCCCGGCCGCACGGGCGGCGCAGACGAGCCGCGTGCGGGCATAGTTTATCTCGTTGCCCTGCTTTGTGCGCTTGCAGCGCAGATCCGCCGTCAGATCCTCGCCGCCGAGGAATAATGCCGCAACGCGCGGACAGGCCGAAGCAATATTGAATGCGTTTTCAACACCGAGAGCCGTTTCGATAAGCGGAATAAGTTTTACCGTTCCGACTTCCATGCCGCAGCGGCGTTCGATTCCCGCAATGTATTCATCAATAATGCGCATATCCTCCGCGCAGCTTGCCTTGGGGGGCATAATAAGGTCGGGCTTAAGAGGAATCACGGCCTCAAGATCGTCCTTCCAGTAATCGGTATCTATTGAATTTATGCGGACGGTGATTTCACAGCCCGCAAAGCCCATATTTTTCATTGCGCTGCGAACGAGCAGCCTTGCGGAATCCTTTTCATCCGGCGAGACTGCATCTTCCAGATCCAGAATGATACTGTCGGCACCGAGCGCATCGCCGTTTATGATCATGTTCGGCGTGTTGCCGGGCAAAAACAGCATACTTCTCCTCATTTTCCGTTTTCTCCTTTCGTGTCGGATGCGGTGCAGAGGCAAATCCTCCGAAGTTCGCAAAAACTCCGTACCGCTCCGCATACTCATACCATATTATAATACCCTGCGCGGTTTCTTTCAACTGTCGAACGGGATTTTTTCGGCCGGATTTTGAAGAAAGCGGCGTTCGGCATGTGTTCGTTGCGTTTTCGGCATGTTTTCGGAAGCGGCGGACAAAGCCTTATAAAAACACCGACGGGAGAATGAACGCTCCGCCCGCCGGTGTCAATGCCTGTTATTGTTTTGTTTGGGGGCGATACATGCCCCGGTTCAATTCATTCAAATGCCCATTCAAATGCCCATTCAAATGCCCATTGCTCTGCGCAGAACCGTCAGTGCATCAACTGCGGAAACATCGCCGCTGTTGTCAATGTCGGCGAGAACAAGCTGCATTTCGGTAAGCTCGCCCGCGCCCATTGCATGACGCAGGATGAGAATCGCATCCGAAATATCCACGGTGCCCGACATATCAAGGTCGCCCGGCAATGCGAACAGTGCCGTAACGGTCATATCTTCGGTAACGCATGAAACATCAGCATTCCAACCGAAGGAGAACCAGCCCTCGTGAACGGGAAGTTCGGGAAGTTCCGCGGCGGAACCGCCGGCAACGAGCTGCGTGCCGATGGTTTCCCCGGTTGCACCGTCAATAAACCTTACAACGTACTGTTCATCATCGTAAACCGTGAGATCGACCCTGTCGCCGTTGTTTTCGAATTTAACATCGAATACATAGGTTTTGCCGGCTTCAAACTCAAAATCGTCCTCCCTGCCGCGGCAGCTGCCGTCGTTGCTTGCGATCCAAATGCGGTCGCCGGGAGTGGGGTTCGTGATGCACCAATCGTAAACGCCTGCGGGGATATAGATTTTCATCATATCATCGCAAATGATTTTTTCCGTTGAGCAGCGTCCGTCCGCATCGAACGGAAGGGTGTATTCGAACAGTTCGTAGTCTGCGGGATCGGCATCGCCGAATTCCGTGAAGCCGCCGAACGGAGGGATCACCTGAGTCTCGCCGAGATCATCGGGATCGGCAAAGCCATCGTAATAATATGTGTTGTGATCCGCGTCAAGAAGCATCTGATAGCCCCCGCCGTTGCCCCACACATCCGCTGCACGCAGAATAACAGCTGCATCGCCCTCATGGCGGAGGCGGGTGTATTTTGCTTTCACAACGGTGTCTTCATAGACCTCATCACCCGCTTCAACGCTCCAACGGCGGAATTCAAAGCCCTCATGCGCGGGAGCTTCGGGGTAATCCTCGGCCGTCATTTGTTCGCACTGCAGTTTTTCTGCCGTGCCGAGAGTTTCGCCCGTGACTTCGTCAACAAAGGCAACAGTCACCGCGCGGGGTGCGGGAGGTTCTGCGGAAACGCTCTCGCTGACGGTGAACAGACCGGAAATTTCGGTGGGGTTGCCGCCGATCATGCCAAGGCATGTGCCTGCACCTGTCACGGTGTCAATAAGGTAGAACGCGGTTTCATCGTCCATAACATTTGCCCAGTACAGCGTGTTCGTATCGTGGTCAAATGCCATTGACTGAACATGTGAACTCGTATTCAGTCCCGACCAGCCGATAGCGTTTGTTGTGCCCGTTTCAAGATTCAGCGTGCGGAGCTGTCCGAAATTATCCATTACATATGCCGCACCGTCGGCGGAAATTGCAAGGGCAACCGCTTCAACGCCGTCGCCGCAGTCAATCAGCTTTTCATCGTAAAGCTTGCCGGAAACGATATCGACTTTGCACAGGAAACGTTTCACCGTTTGAACGCCCACAAGGTGGGAATGCACGTTCAGCGCATACATCGTGCCGTCCGCATAGTTATACGCCATATCCATGACATACTTGCGATTGTTGGGCGCGCCGTGCGGAATGGGAGACAGATTGTCAAGAGTGCAGGTATAAAGCTGCATCCCGCCTTCCGTCAGCGCGTAACCGTAAATAACCCCGCCGACATATTCCGCCGCATAACCCGTGGGAAGTGCAGGTCCGAGGTTTGCAGCCTCCGTTTCAAGGCTGCGATTGGTAAAGCTTATCCAATTGCCCGCATATGTGCCGGATGAGCTGCTGATGCTGTTGCCGTAAAAAGTGATCTCGCCGAGTTCGCTGACGGTCACGGTGCAGCTGTCGGTAAATCCGCCGTCCTCCGTTGTGACGGTGACGGTCGTTGTGCCCGGCGCGATACCGGTAACAACACCGGTTTCGTAATTAATTTCCGCAACGCTCCAGTCATCGCTTTCAAAAACGACTTTCTTGTTGGTTGCTTCAACGGGGGAAACGACGCAGGTCAGTTTGCGGCTCGTTCCCACGTAAAGTTCAGCGTCCTCCACGGAAACGCCGGTTACCGAAACACGCTCGCCGAGGCGGATGTTGTCTATGCAGGCATAGCTCGTGTCGTCGCCGTTCTTTGAGAAGTTGATGTTGATATCATAGCTGCCGGGTTCCCAGCCCATAAGTTCAAGAGCTTCCGCAAGGTCAACATTGCCCGCATGCCATGTTCCGTCGTATTGATTGACAGGGCTTTCAACGGTGAGAGCAAACATGTTGTACGGATCGCCCGCCGGGCCGAATTCAACCTGCAGATTGCTGGTGCCGTTGTACATAAAGAACCATTTGTAGTCCAGCTGCAGCGTTTCGTTGCCGCCGAGTTCAACATTCTTCAGGCAAAGATATGTGCTGTCCTCCGTGCTGCTCATTGCATAAGCCTCATGTCCCGGTTCGCTGCCGGTTTGAACCGTCCACTCGGGCCATACAACTTCACCGGGCATATAGGGTTCAAAATGCAGTGTGCCGCCCGCAATGTTGAGGGCCTCGTCAAGCGTCGGAGCCGTTTTCGCCGCCGCGCCCGGGATTGCTGCGCCTTCCGCTGCGGCGGTCGTCATTCCGACTGCGGCGGTGAACAGCATCACAAAAGCCAGAACCGCAGCCGCGAGTCTTTTGATACTTTTCATTTTTGTTCCTCTTTCTCTTTTTTCTGCGCATGATGTCTCGATCATGCGTGTATATGCATTTTAGCACATAAAAAAAGAAAAGTCCATACATATGGAACAATTATTCGAGATTTTGTTCCATGGATATGGAAAGTCGGTAAAATTCCCTCCGAGGCTTTCAGCACGACCGATCCGGCACAGCACCAAACGGTGCTTCCGAAAAAACCGTCAAAGTTTTTCCTAAAAAAACACTTCCGATTCATTTTTCCTCTTCCCTTTTGCAGGAAAGTCTGTTATAATGAATATATACGCGGTTTATCTGCGGAATTTCCGCCGAGCATCGCGTATATAATCAAATTTTCCACATGGAGGGTAAATACCATGAAGAAACTGCTTGCAATCATTCTTGCAGCACTGATGCTCGTTCCCATGCTTGCCGCATGTGACCGGAGCGGAACGCAGAAGGGCGACTACAAAGTCGCAATGATCACCGACTACGGCGACATCACCGACCAGTCTTTCAACCAGACCACCTATGAAGCCTGCAAGGAATACTGTGATGCAAACAAAATTGACTTCCAGTACTTCAAACCCGCAGGCGACTCCACCGAAGAGCGCGTTGCAAAAGTTGAAGAAGCCATCGACGGCGGCTACAACATCATCGTTATGCCCGGCTTTGCTTTTGCGGGAACGCTTTATCAGGTTCAGGACAAGGAAGAGTACAAGGATGTTAAGTTCATCGCTCTCGATGTTTCCGAATACGACCTTTTCGACTGCTTCTATAAGCATGACGAAACCGGCGCAAGAGCCGGTCTCATCGACGAAAACAACAAGGAACACATTAGCGAAAACGTATACTGCGCAGTTTATAAAGAAGAACTCTGCGGCTATATGGCAGGTTATGCAGCGGTTAAGCTCGGCTATACCCACCTCGGCTTCCTCGGCGGCATGGCAGTTCCCGCTGTTATCCGCTACGGCTACGGTTTCGTTCAGGGCTGCAACGACGCAGGCAAAGAAATGAACGATGAAATCACCGTTGAATATGTTTACGGCAACAAGTTCGCAGGCACTCCCGAAATCACCGCTTATATGGACACCTGGTATCAGGAAAAGGGCGTTCAGGTTGTGTTCGCATGCGGCGGCGGCATCTACACCTCCGCAACCGAAGCTGCAAAGAAGGCAAACGGCAAGGTTATCGGCGTTGACACCGACCAGGCAGCAACCATCAACAAGCTCGGCACCGAAGGCATGACCGTTACCTCCGCAATGAAGGGTCTCGGCGCAACCGTCAAGGCAACCCTCAAAGACGTTATCGAAAACGGCAATTGGGCTAACTACGGCGGCAAGATCGCAACCCTCGGCCTCGTATCCGGCGACGATCCCGAACTTAACTACGTTCAGATCCCCATGGAATCCACTCAGTGGACGGACACCTTCACAAAGGACGACTATAAGGCCCTTGTAAAGAGCATGTTCGACGGCACCGTTAAAGTATCCGACGATACTTCCGCAATGCCCGCACACAGCATCATCGTAAACGAATACGACAACATTATGTAACAATCGGCAGTCATCGCCGTGAACGGACGCCGTTCATCGATTCGGTTCACAAGTTTACGGCAGCATGAACCCCGGCCGGGCAGGCGAAAGCCTGTCCGGTTTTTTATGCTTATTTTGCTCTTTCCCCGTTTCCCTTTCGCATTTTTGTTTGTTTTTCGCATTGAATAAGTGCGCATAGTGTGATATACTTAAAAAAGTCCTGATTAAAATCTTTGCGGGAGGAGAACCTTTTTTATGGAAAACCGAAGCGGCGAAACAAATAATCCTCAAAATTCCGCCGAAAATGCGTTTGATTACGCGGCAGCCGATATAACGAATGAGCTGCCCCGGGGCGATATGCTTCAAGACCCGGCAGGCGAACCGTTTCAATCGACTTTTGAAGAAGAAAAGCCGAAAAAGCTTAACTTTTTCAATAAAATCGGGCGCATGAATCCTCAAAAACGCGCCGTGCTTTTGGTGCGCATATTCATCATAATTGCTTTCTCCGTGCTGTTCGCTGTGTACTGTGTCAAAAACCGTGCAAATTTCGAAATCGACAGTCTTGCGGTTTCGGCAGTGTCGCTTGCCGCTTTTACCGCAGTGCTCATTGCGGCTGTCCCGCAGATTATCAAAGTTTTCAGCGGGGACGACGCGCAGCTTGCACCGTCCGGCATCGAAAAGGCAAACGGAAAAACCTTCCTGAAAATCGTTCTTGCCGCATTCGTTCTCCGCGCAGCACTGACAATATTCGGAATGATCGTTTTTTACTGTCTTAATCCTAAGTTTCAGGGCAGTTTGCTCAACCTTTGGCAAACTGCATGGACAAAAGTCAACACGGACGCCCCGCATTACTGCAGCATAGCCGAAAACTGGTATGCTTCAACCGGCGAAGACAGCTTGCTTATCGTGTTTTTTCCGATGCTTCCGCTGCTTATGCGCGGGCTCAACCTGTTGACTCACAACAGCTTTGTTTCTGCGCAAATAATCAACACGCTCGCCTCCTGCTCGGCGGCAGGCGTTCTGTATCTCACGCTTCGGCCTCTGCTCGGTGAAAAAAAGGCACGCCTTGCGCCCTTCATATGGTTGATGCTGCCCGGCTCGATTTTCCTGAATTCGGGAATGACGGAGCCGCTGTTCATGCTTTTCACCGTGCTTTGCTTCTATGCGCTGCAAAAAAAGAAATACCTTGCGGCGGGCATAGCCGCGGCATGTGCCGGATTCACCCGTTCGCCGGGCGTGCTGCTTGCCGTTCCTCTCGCGATTGAGGGCATCGGGTACTGTGTCCGCAGAGCCCGCAGCGGAAAAAAAATCGGTTCGGCGATTGCGGAAATTGTGCTTTCGCTTGTTATATCGACTTTCGGCACGCTTGCCTATCTTTACATAAACAAGGTCGTTGCGGGCGACTGGTTTATGTTCTCCGTGTACCAAAAATCCAACTGGAGTCAGGGTCTCGGCTTTTTCTTTGATACGGCACGCTACATGTATCAAAGGGCAATCGGTGATTTGAAGGCTGCATTGGGTTCGGGAGCGTTTAACGGAACGAACATCACATCCGTGTTTGTGCTCTTCCTGCCGACGGTCGCACTGATTGTGCTGACTCCGCTGCTGATTCTTCGCCGCGCCCGCAAGCTCCCCGCCGCATACACACTGCATTTTCTCGCCTATTTCGCGCTTGCAATGGGCTGCACATGGCTGCTTTCCGCAATGCGCTATCTGAGCGTTGTTCCCGCAATTATCGCTGCAATTGCAATGAGCTGCAAGTCGGAAGAAAGAACCGCTGCAATTTTTACAGTCTCTGCGATTGCATATGCCTGTTATATATTCATGTATATGCGCGTGTTGAGTGTGTTTTAAAAACGGGCTGCGGCACCGATTGCCGCGTTAATTTCACAATTTTCCGCGTTTTTCTTTAATTGTCCTGCCTCGGGACGGTTGAAAAAAAGTCCGTATTGGTATAAAATACGATATGGGCAATATCGTTCGCGGAATCCGCCGCACCTGCGATTTGCCCGCAAAATCAACTTTCGGCGGAAAAAACTTTGTTCGGATACATAAAGCCAAACATTCCGGAGCTTCGGGTCCGCGAAAAAGCGCGCTATGATGCATGGTACTGCGGATTATGCCGCCGTCTCGGGGCGCGGTACGGAACGGCAGCCCGTGCGCTGCTGAGCTTTGACTGCACCTTCCTTGCGCTGCTTGCTGCCTCCGTCAGCGGCGAAGATTCGCCTGAAGCTTTGCTGCGCTGCCCGTTCAAGCCCTTCGGCAAAAAGCGGGCAATGCTCGGTTCGCCTTCCGCCGCCCTCGATTTTGCAGCCGATGTCTGCGTTATTCTTTCCGAATTCAAGCTTTCGGACGATATTGCGGACGGAAAGCCGCTGCGAATTGCCGCAAAACTCCCCCTGCTCTGCGCATTCAAAAAAGCACGTTTGCGCCGGCCGGAAGTTTATGCAGCGGTAAAAAAGCGTATGCGGGAGCTTGCCTCCGTTGAAGCACCTTATCGCGGCAGTCGGGCTTTTCCCCGCCGCAAAGCTGCGAAGAACGATTCAGCGGTTGATCTGCGTTCGCAAACGCTGCGTTCGCCGGATCTTCCCGCCAATATTTTCGGGGAAATGCTGCGCGATGTGCTTGCGTCGGCGCCCGTTCCCCAAAAGGAAATCCCCGCGCTGAAGGAAACCGGTTTTTTTATCGGAAGGTTCATCTACCTTTGCGATGCATGGGACGATCGCGAAAGCGACAAAAAGCATTCGCTTTTCAACCCGTTCAATATCTGCGGCTGCACCCGCGATGATGCAGAGTTTATTATTAATATCTCGATAAATTCTGCAATTTCGGCATATAATTTGTTGAGCACCGGCCGCGACAGGGCGATTCTCGACAACATTCTGTTCCAGGGGCTTTTTGCCGTTTCCGATGCCGTTTTCGCAAAGGAAAAACAGCCGCTGCCGAACGACGGCATTACGACGGCGGCGCACAAAGCCTGATTTTTTCTGCCTGTATATTAGAAAGGACGAACCCGTGAACCCATATGAGGTGCTCGGCGTTTCGGAAACCGCCACCGATGAGCAGGTCCGTTCCGCCTACATTAAATTAGTTAAAAAATATCATCCCGATCGCTATCAGGACAGTGACCTGAAGGATCTTGCAAACGACAAGCTGAAGCAGGTCAACGAGGCGTATGACACAATAACAAACATGCGCAAAAACGGCTCCGCTTCCCAAAACACTTATTCCGGCAGCGGATTCGGAGGTTATTCGGGCAGCAGCTCCCGCACTTCCTCCGGCGGTTATTCCGGAAATTACGGCAGTGGTTATTCCGGCAATTTTTCGGCTGAATTCGCTCGTGTGCGGCAATGCATAAACACAAGTTCTCTGTATGAAGCGCAGGCAATACTGGACGGCATACCGCTGCACAATGCGGAATGGCATTATCTTTATGGTATTGTCTGTTTCCGCGGCGGCGACTACTCCTCCGCCCGCAATTATCTTGACAGAGCCGTTTCGATGGAACCCGGCAATGCGGAGTACCGCCGCGCAAGGGATTCCCTGAACGCACGAAGCACGCGGAGCTACCACACCTATGACAACGGCGATACGGGAGCAACCGTGAACACTGCCTGCAACTGCTGTTCGACTTTGCTTTGTGCGGATTCCTGCTGCGAATGCATGGGCGGAGATCTGATTCCCTGCTGCTGATTTTCTGCTTTTTCAGCCGCTTTTGGGGCTTTGCAATTGCTTTATAAACATGAAAAAAATTTCTGCAACAACAAAACTGACCCTTTCCGCCATGAGCACCGCGCTCAGCGTTGTGTTTCTTTATGCGGCATCCGTCATTCCGACGGCAAAGCTTGCGCTGTGTTTTTTGACATCGCTCATGCCGTGGATACCCCTCAGGGAACGCGGCGGGTTCGTATACGCCCTTATGAGCTATGCGGCAACGGGCGCGATATGCTTTTTTCTGATTCCGAACAAGCTGTATTTTGCAGCGTACATCCTGTTTTTCGGCTGTTACGGAATGATTAAGCTCGGCATAGACAGCGTTATCCGCGACAAGCTTGTTGCCTTTGCCGCAAAGCTTATCCTCTGCAACGGCCTTGCTGCACTTGTGATATTCGGCGCAGGCAAACTGTTCAGCCTTGACATAATCGCTCAGCTGCCGAATTATCCGTTGTACATTATTATTCCTGCGATTGAGATTTTCTTTATCGCATACGAACTTGTTTTCACGCTTTGCGTACGCGTTTTTGATGACAGGCTCCGCAACGTTATCATCACCCGCCGCTGAAGCGTCCGACACCGTTTAAACTTAACCCGCAAAAGGAGAAAAACAATGAAAAAACCCTTCCGCAATGTTATAATTTTTGCACTTGCGCTTTGCTTCGTGTCTGCTGCGCTGAGCCTTTGCGCCTGCAAAAAAACTCCGCAGACGATCGAAACCGACTATTGCGCCTATTCCGAGATTCCTGCCGATTACACACCCGAACAGGCTGAGGCGGATGGCTGCCTTGTTGTTTACCAAAGCCAAGGAACAATCAAAAATTCAACCGTCATGACCGACTTTGCAAAAACAACAAAAAAGGGCAGCCCCGCACTTCTGCGCGTTGCAACTTACTATGAAAAAGTTGTCACCGGCGGTGAGCCGGAGCTTGTTGTTGTCGATATTGAATACAAGGACGGCGTTTATCGCACGCATTACGAACAGGTAAACGAGGACGGCACAAAAGAGGCATTTGACGACAAATATAAATATCTCGTTGCCATTGACCGCGTAAGAGGCACTTCAACGCAAGTTTTCAGCTCCGGCTATATGCTCACAAACGATGAGGATGTTACCTATGCCGACTATGCGTCAAGCTTGTCACGCGATCCCTCCGAATGGATCGATGCCTATATCATCTACCTTCTGACCGCAGTTATGTAAGGTTCAACTGAATTAAAAAAACTTTGAAAGGGGTGAATCGAATGCATTTGCAGGAATCCGGCGAAATGTATCTTGAAACCATTCTTGTGCTTTCCCGCAGGTTGAACAAGGTTCGCAGCGTTGACGTTGCGGAAGAAATGGGCTATTCAAAGCCCAGCGTCAGCCGCGCCGTAGGTATATTGAAGAAAAACGGCTATATCATCATGGATGGTTCCGGACATCTTTATCTCACGGATGAAGGGCGTTCGGTCGCCGAAAAAACATTCGAACGTCACCGCGTTTTAACAAAAGTATTCACAAAGCTCGGTGTTTCCGCAGGAATTGCCGCAGAGGATGCCTGCAAAATCGAGCATGTTATTTCCGATGAAACCTTTGCGGCAATTAAACGCTTTGTCGCCGAACACAGCGATTGACTTTTCGCTTTCGGCACCGCGCCCGACAAATAACCCTTCCGCCGAACGTTTGACGGAAGGGTTTTGTTTGCATTTGTTCACTTTGTTTCGGCATAATCCTGTTCCGGCAAAAGCCCTTTCGGTTCAAACTGCCGCAACTCCAACCGATAGGAAAACCCTTTTTCCGTCGGCTTATACGGCACGAATCCCACCGACTCAAAGCAGCGTTTCGAACAGATGTTCCACGAATAAATCTCCTGAACAAAAAGCTCCGAAATGCCGTTCCGCTTCGCCCTTGCCGCAAGAAAGCTTACAACAGCCCTGCCTATGCCGCGCCCGCGATACTCTGCCGCGCCGATCACAATCGGCATATCCTGCACGGAAAACGTAACATCCCCAACAGGGCGAAACTCACCGTTTTCCTTTGCTTCAATAAAATACAGCTCACCGTGAACGTTCAAATAATCATACATCCTGTGCAGTTTTTCCGAAGTATACGGTTCACGAACGCCGTCAACAAGGAACACGAGTTCCGGGTCCGAATACCATTCAAGTGCAAAATCGCATTCGCCCGCATACCTCCGCAGTCTGAGTTCGGGCGTTATATCAAGAATTCGTTCATCCGCACCGCTTTGCATCATTTTCAAGCCCTCCTTCTTGGCTTTCTCTGTTTCATTATACATTCGCCGCCCCTCAAAAGCAAGCAAATCGGGCGAACAGCTTTCACCGCCTGCCCGATTCTTCTTTTGCCCAATATGTTATTCGATCGAACATGCCCGTGTCGGTTTATTACCCTAATCCGAAAAATCGACAATCATATTCGAATTATTTGCACCAATCGGAATTGATTGAACCCGTTGGCCTTCGCTGTCCAAAAACATCAGGACAACGCCTGTATATGTGATTTCCGATGCATCGGCAATCTCCTGAGCGATCGGCCGAAACTCGGCAATGATGTTTTCCGTATCCGGAGCAAACCTCTGCTGAAACTCAGGATCGGATATTTTCTCGTCAAATCTGAACTCGATCACAAGAGCCGAATTGTCAACATAGCAGGCGGAGCATTGGGCGCCGCTGAAATAGTTTTTGTATTTTTCAATGATTTTTTCGCCGTTTTCCCTGCAATACTTATCGAGATGCGATTTCAGCACCTCTTGTTCGCTCGGGAACTGTTTTTCACAGCCGAAAGCAAAAACCGCAGCAAGAACCATCAAAACCGCCGCCGCAATGCAAAGCAGCCTCTTTTTCATCATGAACCTCCCAATATCAACATATTTGTGTTGTCACATTTGATATTATACCGAAAACATTTACATCCGTCAAGCCTTATTGAGCGTAAATTTTTCATTAATTTGCCGTTTCGGAAAAAAGCTGCAAATTTGCACTTGTTTGTGAATATAAAAAAGGGTATAATGCAGACTGTGCAATGCGCAGTGCGCAGCCGCAAAAACAAAAAACAAAGGAGCATCTATGGGTCTTTTGGAAATCGCACGCGATTTTGCCGTCGCGAACTGGGACAACGCCATTATGTGGGTCATCGGCGGGATCCTTATTTATCTTGCAATCAAAAAGGATATGGAACCCACTCTTCTTTTGCCGATGGGCTTCGGCGCGATCATTGTGAACCTGCCGGGTTCCGCAATTGCGGCGGACGGCGGAATCATCCGCATTCTTTACGACTGCGGCATTGCAAACGAATTTTTCCCGCTGGTGCTTTTCATCGGCATCGGTGCAATGATCGACTTCGGCCCCGTGCTGACCAACCCGAAACTTATGCTTTTCGGTGCGGCGGCGCAGTTCGGCATATTTTTCACGCTCTGCATGGCAACCCTCTGCGGGTTCGGTCCGATGGAATCCGCTTCCATTGCGATAATCGGCGCGGCGGACGGCCCGACAAGCATTGTTGTTGCAAACCACCTCGGCATCAGCGCAAACAACCCGGGGCTTTTCAGTGCGATCGTTGTTGCGGCATATTCCTATATGGCTCTTGTTCCGATTATACAGCGACCCGTAATAAAACTTATCACAACCAAGCACGAGCGGCTTATCCGCATGGAATACGAGCAGCGGGATGTTTCAAAGCTGACCCGAATTCTGTTCCCGATCGTTATCACATTTGTGGTCGGCATCGTTGCGCCGGGCGGTCTGCCGCTCATTGCCTGCCTGATGTTCGGAAATCTGCTTCGCGAATGCGGCGTTCTGAATGCACTTTCCGAAACGGCACAGAAGGTGCTTGCGAACCTTATCACTCTCTTCCTCGGGCTTTCCATTGCAGCCACGATGAGCGCGGACAAATTCCTGCGTCCGCAGACGCTGCTTGTTCTGGGGCTTGGCCTTGTTGCATTCGTGTTTGACACGGTCGGCGGCGTTTTCTTTGCAAAATTCATCAATCTGTTTGCAAAGAAAAAGATAAATCCAATGATCGGTGCGGCGGGCATTTCCGCTTTTCCGATGTCTGCAAGGGTCGTTCACAAGCTTGGGCAGGAAGAGGATAATCAGAATTTTCTGCTTATGCACGCTGTCGGCGCAAATGTTTCCGGTCAGATTGCGTCCGTCATTGCCGGCGGCTTGATTCTCAGCATTTTCGGTTCCATGCTCGGTTGACGGAAAGGAGCGAATATTATGACGTTATCCAGCACAAATTCACTCGTTATGAACGGATTCTTTGATTTCAGCAAGGATGGTTTCGGCTTTGTCGATTCGCTTAAGGTCATGCTGCTCGGGCTTATCATCATCTTTGTTGTTACGGGCGTTTTGATTCTTTGTGTTGCCGCACTCAACAAAATGAGCGCAGGGAGCAAGCGTTCCGCGGACAAAAGGAACGCGGGAAAGAATAAGTAAATTATATTTCCTGTTATTCTTGCAGCATACATCAATTCAATCGGAATAATCTCCCCTTGTTCATGCGAAAAACTCCGCCGTTTATGCGGAGTTTTCATTTTGTTTTTATAATTGCTTTAATAATCTCGGTTTTAATTCGGTGCGGTTTCGCGGCAGGTTCAGCCCGGTGCCGCCCCAATTTCGGCGGATTTAACCGAAACCTCTGCAAGCCTGCCACTCCGCGCTCCGTTATGCAAACTCGAAAACGAGGCAGCCGCGCCGCCCCGTTTTCGAAAGGAGTCATCTGATTATGCAAAAAAAGCACGGAACCCCGCCTCTTTTATCAGCCTTTTGCTTCATCACCGTTTTCGGAGGAGCTCCGGGCCGCACTCGAACCGCGCGACCCGAAAAAACCTCCGTTTTGGGGTTGAATAATGTCGATTTCGGTGATACAATCAATATAGGGTATAACGTAACGTTACAGTCAAGCCCTTTCAAAAAATTTTTTGGACGCGCAATGTTTTCATGCCGAAAACATTCAGCCGCGGAAGGAGCCGCCGTGACAACAAAGGAATTTGCAAAGCTCTGCGGAGTTGAAAAGCGGACGCTGTTCTTTTATGATGAAATCGATTTGCTCAAGCCTGCGCGCATACTGCCCAACGGCTACCGTGAATACGATTTTTCGCAATTGCCGCGCATGGAATCCATCCGCCTGCTGCAATCGGCGGGGCTGAATCTTCGTGAAATCAAATCCATGCTGCTCTGCGAAAGCGGACATAATATCGACATTGTAAACGACTGCCGTCAGCGCGTCATGCAGCAAATGGCGGATATGCAGGCGGGACTCTGCTATATTGAGCGGAGAATTGCCCTGCGCAAAAGTTATCTTGAGCACACGCCCGGCGAGATTTTTACGGAAAATGCGCCCGCACTGCCAATCTCCGCAATAAACGCCGATGATGCCGGCAGCAATCATTCCCTCGGCATAAGTTACTTCTCCCTCGGTCATTATCTCGGGGTTGAAGAGGATGCCGAAGCCCTTCATCCGCGCCGTTTTTTTAAGCATTGCCGTTCGGAAACCGCCAATGAGTTCCTTCCCGCCGGGCAATATGCCTGCATGTTCCTGCACGAGGCGGACAATGAGCAGATTTTTTATATCTCGCCGTGGGTAAAACGCTTTGTTGAGCTTGCGGAAGCAAAGGGTCTTTCCGTTGAACGCACGGTCTATGTTGAAGATTTGCCCGCGTGGCTGATTGACGAGCCCCGCAGCATGATTTTGCGTTTTGCGGCACGCATTGCGTCTTAGTCTGCAAAATATATCTTTGCGCGTAATATTTAATTTAAAGTATTTTATAAGATGAGGTTATAATCATGAAATCCGAATTCAAAAAGATTGCAATTATCTGTGCGAGCGAGCGTGAGCTTGCTCCGTTTCTTCCGTTGATTGAAAACCCGACAATTTCCGAACGGGCAATGCTGCGCATTCACGAGGGCAGGCTGAACGGGTTTGAAGTCGCGGCGGTTTATTGCGGCGTTTGCAAAGTTAATGCCGCCGCAGCCGCACAAATTATGATAGACTGTTACGGTGCGGACACCGTCATCAGTGCGGGAGCCTCCGGCGGAATGGCGGAAGAGCTTCAACTGTTCGACACTGTTGTTGCAGCCGAGGCCTGCTATCATGATGTTCACGAACGAATTTTGACCGATTATCACCCGTTTATGAAAACACAGTTCTTCCCCGCCTCTTCGGAGCTTGTTTCGGCAGCGAAAGTCGCAGCAAAACCCCTTGCCGAGCGCGGACAGCGAATATTTTTCGGGCGTACCGCAACAGGTGAAGCGTTCATTGCCGACGAGGGACGTGCGGATATTAATTCCCGCCTTGCACCGCTTGCGGTTGATATGGAATCCGCTGCGATTGCTCATGTCTGCTATTTGAACGGCGTTCGCTTCATCGCGGTGCGCTGCATCACGGACACCGCAAAACACAGCGGAGTCGGCACATTTGAAGAAAACTGTTCCCGTGCTTCCGAAATTGCAAAGGATTTTGTTTGCGCAATGCTTAATGAGCTGTAATCAAAAGCTTTAGACCGCACGGGATTCGGAAAAGAGCCTGCTTTTTCGGCAGGCTCTTTAGTCTATGGTGTAGGAGGCATGAAGAAATATATTTTAAAATCAGTTTTTCTCTCTGACTGAGCCGGTGTTCGTTGTGTTCGGCTCGGAACTCGGCTCATCGCTCACCGTCGATTCATCACTCATCGTCGGCTCATCGCTCACCGTCGGCGTGTTCGGAGCCGCTGTATTTTTTTGTCCGTTCGGATCGTTCGGAATCGCTGCATCCGCACCGCCCGCCTCGGCGCTGCAAATTATCATCGCCTGCGCCTCGTTTTTTTCGTTCAATCGAACTGTCACAATGCTGCCGACTGCAAGTTTGTCCGCCGAAACGAATCCCGTGCCGCTCGCAATATATGCACCCTCTGCAACGGTGAATTCAATCGCCGCTTCACCGTTTTCGGTGAAACTTATTTTGCTGCCGCCCGGGTTCATGCCCGAACCGGGATTGCCTTCGGGGGGATCGCCTTCACTCTGTTTGCCTGTATCGTTCCTATCGTTTGTATTTGTATCTTTCGCGCCGCTGTCGGCCGGTTCGGCGCCGTCATTATCCGAAATTTTACCGTTGTTGTTCGGTGCGGCCGGAGCCGAACCGCCACGGCGGGATCCGTCATTCATTCCGCCGGGAAATTGATTTTCGATGCTTTCGATCGTCCCCGGCTGCAAAGTGTACTTTCCGTCGGCAATAACGGTGATAATTCCCGAAACCGTCTTTTCCTCGGTTGATTTTGAGCCGCAGCCCGCAAAGCAAAGCATTGAAACCGCCGCAATCACCGCCGCCGTGAAAATGCACAGCACCCGCCGTCCGTGTTTTTTGTGTTCCTTTACCATTCGGTTCATCCTTTCCGTTTCCGTTATTCCTGCGGAAAAGCCCGTTTCGATGCAAAAGCCGCTCTTCTCCGTCTCTGTTAATATTATATTGGTTATTTACAGCATTCGCAAGGCTTAATTTTGTCTATTTCCGCACGAATTGAATTTATCTTGCGGCATTGCCTCATTCTATATGGAAACAGCCTTGATTTTGCTGTATAATGTTTCAAATAAGGCACAATTCCGCCGCGCAGACGGATGCAGCCGCATTGTGCCGTCGGGATGCACCGCCTCCCGCAAAAGCTGAATGCAAAGGTAGAAGTGAAAATGAAGAAACTTTTGATATACATGAAAAAGTTCCGAAAGGAATGCATTCTGGCTCCGCTTTTCAAACTTTTGGAAGCAACATTTGAGCTTTTTGTGCCGCTCATCGTTGCTGCAATTATTGACAACGGCATTGACGGCAAAAGCAAAAGCTTCATTATTAATATGGGGCTTTTGCTTCTGGCACTTGCGGCGGTCGGCCTGCTCTGTTCCGTAACGGCACAATTTTTCGCGGCAAAGGCTGCAATCGGCTTCTGCACCGACCTTCGCGCCGCTCTGCTGAAAAAAATCCAAAGTTTTTCCTACACCGTGCTTGATACTCTCGGCGTTTCCGGACTGATAACGCGCATGACAAGCGATATCAACCAGATTCAAACGGGCGTCAACCTTTCTCTGCGCCTGCTTCTGCGCTCCCCGTTTGTTGTTTTCGGTGCAATGATAATGGCGTTCACAATCGACACACGCTGCGCACTCATTTTTGCGGGCGTTATAGTGCTGCTTTGCGCCGTTGTTTTTTCGATCATGCTGGCATCCATCCCGAAATACCGAAAAGTTCAGGCGGAGTTGGACAGCGTGACCGGCACCGTGCGCGAAAACCTTGTGGGCGTTCGTGTTCTGCGTGCCTTTTGCCGTGAGGAAGAGCAGATTCGGACGTTTGACAGTCGAAGCGAAAAGCTCCTCGGTCTTCAAATCAACGCGGGCAAACTCTCCGCGCTGCTGAACCCGCTCACACTGATAATTATCAACGCCGCTGTTATAATTCTTTTGCAAAGCGGTGCAATTCGAGTTAATTCCGGCTCTCTGACTCAGGGGCAGGTCGTTGCGCTGTATAATCTTATGGCACAAATTCTTGTTGAACTGATAAAAATGGCCAATTTGTTCATAACCATCACAAAATCCCTCGCCTGTGCTGACAGAGTTGCGGCAGTCATGCAGCTTGACAGCGGTGCAAACGGCGGCAATAAGCTGCCTGCGAACGGTTCGCCCTGCGGAAGTGTGGAATTTAAAAACGTATCGTTCGAATACAAAAACGCCGGAGCGGAAGCTCTGTTCGACATAAGCTTTTTTGCAAAGCCCGGGCAGACCGTGGGCGTTATCGGCGGCACCGGCAGCGGAAAAAGCACGCTTGTGAACCTTGTTCCGAATTTTTACAGCGCAACAAAGGGGCAGGTGCTTATTGACGGCGTGAATGCGGATGAATACGACCGCGCCGCACTGCTCTCCGCAGTTTCCGTTGTTCCTCAAAAAGCAGTGCTTTTCGAGGGCACGATTCGCAGCAACCTTTTAATGGGCAACCCGAATGCCTCCGAAGCGGAGCTTTTTTCGGCGCTTGAAACCGCTCAGGCGGCGGAAATCGTCCGCACAAAGCCGAACGGCATTGATGAACCCGTTTTGCGCGGCGGCAGCAATTTTTCCGGCGGGCAAAAACAAAGGCTGTCCATTGCGCGCGCCCTTGTTCACGGCGGAAGAATTTTGATTCTTGACGACAGTGCATCCGCTCTGGACTTTGCGACGGATGCAAAACTCCGCGCTGCAATTCGAAAGCTTTCCCCCGCGCCGACGACCTTCATCGTGTCCCAACGCGCGGCCTCGGTCATGTTTGCGGATTTCATAATCGTTCTGGATGAAGGGCGCGCCGTCGGACATGGCACGCATGAAGAGCTTTTGCGCAATTGCGCTGTTTATCGCGAGATTTATGCCTCCCAGTTCCCTGACGAAGCGGCAAAGCTCAGCATTCCGAACAACACACCCGAAGGAGATGCGGCAAAATGAGCAAAAACGGTTTAAACAAAAAAGGAAAATCTGCGCACTCAGAAGAATTACGTTTTACACTCGATTCAGCGGGACGCGGCACCGCTGCGGAGCTTTTGCGCCGGCTGAAACCTTATCGTTTTAAATTCGCGCTTTCACTCGGGCTATCGCTCGTGTATGTGTTTTTAACGCTTCTGATCCCCGTTCTCGCCGGAAAAATTATTGACTGCATCATCGGCGCGGGAAGGGTTGACTTTGCCGAGATCTCACCGTTTTTGCTGAAACTCGGTGCAGCTGCGGCGGGAGCTGCACTTTCTCAATGGCTTGTGAGCCTTTGCAACAACAGCATAACTTACGGCTGCGTTCGCAATATCCGTGCAGAAGCATTCCGCCGCATTCAAAAACTGCCCCTCGCCTATTTCGATTCGCACCCGGCGGGCGAAACCGTGAGCCGTATGCTCAGCGATGCCGATCAGCTTGCGGACGGGCTTTTGATGGGCTTTTCCCAATTGTTCACGGGGATTATGACCATTATCGGCACACTCGTGTTCATGCTCACCGTCAACCCGCTGATAACCCTTGTTGTTGTTGCCGTAACGCCGCTTTCGCTTGCGGTCGCAAGCTTTATTTCCAAGCGAACCTACTCCATGTTCCGCAAACAAAGCGAGACCCGCGGGGAGCAAACTGCGCTGATCGATGAATTTATCGGCGAACAAAAGCTCATCCGTGCATTTTCGTACGAAGCCCGCGCAGAAGAACGCTTTAATGCAGTTAACGAGAAGCTGCAAAAGTTTTCCCTCCGCGCCGTATTCTTTTCCTCTCTCACAAATCCGTGTACGCGCTTTGTGAATGCCGTTATCTACGCAGGTGTTGCCGTTTCCGGCGCATTCTCCGTGCTTGCGGGCGGCCTGACCGTCGGCGGACTTTCCGCTTTTTTAAGCTATGCCAACCAATACACAAAGCCGTTCAACGAAATTTCCGGAGTCATTACGGAATTGCAGGGCGCGTTTGCCTGTGCGGCGCGGCTGTTTGAGCTTATCAACACCCCTGCGGAAGTCGATGCCGCCGCTGCGCCGAACCCTGCTCAACGCAATGAAAAGGCTGAAAGCACCGGCAATGTCAGCTTCCGCAATGTTTGTTTTTCCTACACGCCCGACACGGAGCTGATCCGCGATTTTTCGCTTGAGATAAAAAGCGGAATGCGCGTTGCAATCGTCGGCCCGACGGGCTGCGGCAAAACGACGCTTATAAATCTGCTCATGCGTTTCTATGACGTTAACTCAGGTGAAATTCTTATTGACGGAGTGGAAACCCGTTCCATGCCCCGCCATGAGCTGCGCAAAAAATTCGGCATGGTTCTTCAGGAAACATGGCTTCAGGCGGGAACCGTTCGGCAAAACATCGCAATGGGCAGGCCGCAGGCAGCGGAAAACGAAATCATCGCCGCCGCAAAGGCCTGTCACGCGCACGGGTTCATAATGCGTCTTCCGAAAGGTTACGACACCGTACTTGACGAAGCGGGCGGCAGCCTTTCCCAAGGGCAAAAGCAGCTCCTCTGCATTGCGCGCGTTATGCTTTTGAATCCCCCGATGCTGATTCTTGACGAGGCTACCTCTTCCATTGATACGCGCACGGAGCTTCTCGTTCAGGATGCTTTTGCAAAGCTTATGCACGGCCGAACAAGCTTTATCGTTGCGCACAGGCTTTCAACCGTTCGTGAGGCGGATATTATCCTTGTTATGCGCAGCGGGCGTATAGTTGAAAGCGGAACTCATGATGAATTGCTCCGTGCCGACGGTTTTTATAAAAAACTTTACGAGAGTCAGTTTGCCCGCTGAAAATGATTGTTCCGCTTTTTTGCTTTTGATATTTTCGCCGCAGGCAGAATCATGTTTGCGGTGATTTTTTTTTTGGCGTTTTTATATCCGTTGAAATATCTCTGTTGTGCAGTTGATATATTTTATTAATGCCTTGTTTTTTGTTGTCAAATATCGGGTATATGTGTTATACTGGGAAGGAGCAAGGACAGCGCATTTGATTTTCTCCGCGTAATTTCGTGTTTACCGCCGAACAATCTTTCGGTTGTCCGCTCACGGCATTGTTTTTCCCCCGCTCGACGATTTCATGACAGGAGGTTAAATCTTATGAAATCAAAACGCAAATTTCTCATTCCAGCCCTTGCCGTTGTGCTTACGGCGGCATTGGCAGTCGGCGTGTTCTTCTTTTACAAGGCCTTTAAAAAGCGCATAGACCCGGAAGAGCAAATGATTCACAACACGCAGGAGCGCATTGAATATGCGCAGTCATGTTACAAAGAATTCAGCAAAAACCCGAACAAGACCTATACCGTTCTTGTCTCGCTCGACAGTGTTACAACGGAGGAGTTTACGCAGCTCTTCACCGACTGCGGCGGCTTCACCCAGGTATACGACTGTATAACCGAAGGTGTTGACGACCCGATGTACGGCGGTTATCTCGACTGTGAAGGCAAAACGGCGGCGCAGCTTGCCGCCGAGTGTTATGCGGACACCTACGACAGCATCTGTTCCGAGTTGGACAGTTATGATCAGCAGGCTGCGGAAATCCGGGAGTCTTATATGTATGATGAGACTGTCGAGCCTTTTGTTACGCAGCCCCCTGTTGACACATTCGGCAAGGATATAGACACATCCGATATTAAAGTCCCCGGAAGCTCCTACAGCAACGATGACACAGACTTCCAACTGGCAGAAGACTTGGCTGACTTGCAGGAATTCCATGATAACTTTGTCATGCTGAAGCAAGCAATGGAGCAAGGCAGGTATCGCATATACGGAGTTAAACTGACTCTGACAGGTGCGCAGGCTCAGGCACTGCTTCAATCGAACAAAGTCCGTTTGGTCGAGAAGCTGACGATTTTTCCTGAAAGCAGCCTCTCTCCGTTGGATCCCTCCGAGGAGAATTGGGATTAAGAATATGACTTTTCATACTTTTGCGGCACTCTATTGTTTATTGCCGTTCGCACACAATTGCACTTTATCCATAGTGTGGCAGTCTGTTTGCGTCTAATGTGAAGCCAAAGTGTCCGAATCGCCGCAGGCAAAATCATGTCTGCGGCGATTTTTTGAAGCACTTCTTCAATCGGCCTTTGCCGGCAAAACAACGGTTCCTTTGCATTCATAAAGAATCGAAATAATCAAAGCGGCTCATCCCGTTTGCATTTCGCAATGTGTCGGGGCGAGCCGCTTTTTATTGTTTTTTTCGGATTTTGCTGCTAAGGCTTATTTTGCCTGTTTTGCCCTGCGAACCGCAAGAATTCTCTGCATTTCGTTATAAACGATCATATAGCCCTCGTCAACGCCCATGCCGGGTTTTGCAAGGATCTGAACGGGCTGGGTTGCCATTGCGCACTGGGTGCAAACCTGTGCGGAACGGTCGGTTTCGTTGCAGGTGCCGCCCTGGTATGCGCCGATGCCCTTTTCTTTGCAGTAAAGAACAGCCTCGATCGTGTTGTTGATGCCGCCGAGATCGGGAGTTTTTATCTGAACCATGTGACCCGCTTTGTTGTCGGCAAAGTACTTGATGTCCTCAAGAGTGTTGCACCATTCGTCTGCAACGATCTCAACGTTGATTCCGCGATCGTCAAGTTCTTTGGTGATTGCTGCAAGCGCGCGCATCTGCTTTTCACGGTCTTCAACATCCATGGGGCCTTCAATGCGGAGATGGAAGGGCTTTGCGGCTTCTTCAAGGCGCGCCATGTAATCGGCCATTGCCTTGTAGTTATCGTTGCCGAATGCAGCACCGATTGTGCCGTATACGTCAATGTGGAAAATCGGGTTGTAATTTTCATCCGTGCGGAGCTGAAGCACGCGGTCACGCAGCCATGCAACATACTGTTCGAGCAGTTCGCCGTGTTCGCCGAGCTTGGTCTTAACGTTGTTGATAAGCGCATGGGGCAGAATCTGTGCGCCCTTGATAATCATTTTATCCGCATTGGTGTAGCGATCGTCACCGGACTGGGTGAAAATATCAATGGGCTTGTCGGAAATGGTGCAGCCGTATTCGTCCGCAACAACTTCGCACATCATTCTGCCGGTGGACCTTGCAACAGCGTCAAGAATCGCCTGAGTCATGCCGTAGCGAATTGCGGTGTGCAGACGTTTGCCGTCAACATGGATGGATTCGACCATTTCGGAAAGTGCGCGGAAATTGTCCGCCTCTTTGCCGACGAGTTCGGGCTTGATATAGTTTTCGATAACGGGAATGAAGTCCTTTGCAAGGAAGAGGGGATCGCGTCCGCCGCAGCCGCTGTACTGAACGGCAGCGCAGTCGCCGTATGCAATCTGGCCGTCCTCAAGAACGAGCATCACGGAGATGGACTCACCGGGCTGACGAACGGAGGTAAAGCCGGGGGTTTTGGGTTCGCCGACGTATGCGGCGCCGTCGCTTTTTGCGCCCGCTTTAATGGCGCGCTGATCGTCAAAATAGAAGCCTGTTCTGCCTGCGGAGCAGATAACATCGATAATTTTCATAAAAGTATCCTTTCAGTTCTTCAAAATTTTATTTCAAAAATGAAATTTAAGTATTCGGGCGGCACGAAAGCATTCCGCGCCGCCGTGCATTTTCAGCCGAAGCCGATTTGCGTTCGTTTATCTGCGGAGAGCCTGCGGCCTTCCGACAAGACGGCCCTTGCTGATCGCGTAAACATCGTCAATGACCATTTGGAAGGTTGCGTTGCGCTTTTCGGCCTTTGCGCGCTCTTCGATCTTTGCGCGGTGGAACGCCTTGATATCATCGGTGAAGGGCAGCGCACCCATGTCGAGAATACGGATCGCACCGTCGTTATCGCGTGCGGGAAGCATTTTACCCGCATTGTAGCGGGAAGGCGCAAACGGAATATCAAGAACGCCCGCAAGCACAGCGCGAACGGAACCTATCGCGATGTCGCCTTCGCCCAGTTCGAAGCACTTATCGACAATGCAGCGCGTCTCTCTGCGGATAATATCTTTTTCTTCCTCAAGGTTGGCCGCGGTGCAAACCTGGTCGGAAAGCATGCTGATGACCTGCTTTGTGCAGCGCAGACCCTGTGCGTTTGCTTCCATTGTGGGAACGCCCGCCGCCTCGTGCGGAGTTTTGACGATGACTTTTGTTGCCTTTGAGAGTGCAGCGGTTGCACTGCCCCAGGAAATAACGCCGAATGCCTTCGCTTCGTCCTGCGGGAAACCGCCCATCCACTGATGGAAAACCGTGGTTATGATAACATCATCATAGCCGTATTTATGCATGTATTCGTTTGTCAGCTCTTCAAGGGTGCGGATCGCCGCAACATCCTGAACAAGGTTGCCGCATTGGCCGTAGCCGACGGTGATATTGCGAACTCCCTGCTCTGCCGCAAGCAAAGCCTCAATAATCGCAACCGCATGGGATACGCAGGGCGGAACAAGAGTTCCCGTAAGCGGACCGTAGGGTTCACGGTTGATGGAAACACCCGCTTCTTCATAGATGCCCGTAAGCCTGTCAACATACTGCCAATCGCGGATCGTCTCCTCCATCGGGACGCTCTTTGCATAGGGCAGGTTATAGGAAATTCCGCCGCCTTCATAGCTTGTGAAACCGCCCGCATAGGCAATTTCGGTCAAAAGGCGCGCATCGGGTGTGCCGTGGCGCACCTGAATGGGGGTGTTCAATGCTTCAATGAGCATACGGCAGCCCGCGACGCCGTGATTGACGGCGGGAAAGCCGTTAAGCAGGGAACGGCCGAGCCGCTGGGACTCCTTTATGCCGTTTTCGGCTTCTTCATAGCGGTTCTGACGGGTGTAGCTGTCAATGGTTGTCGGAAGCAGATCGGCTTCGCCGTTATCCTGAAGATAAGTCAACAGCTTGATATGTTCGGGAATCAGCGCAACGCCCGCACGCGGCTGAATCAAAGTGATACCCTTTTCCTTTGCTTCAACAAGTTTTTTTGAAAAAACTTTGTGAGCGGGCATGGCCTTGTGGTATTCGATGGCTTCTTTAAGATCAACTTCCCTGCCGGTCGGCCACTGCTTGAGCACGTCGGCACGGATCGCGTTGAATTCGTCATCGGGAATGCGCTTGTTTTTGATATTGGGGTTGTTCATTGTTTAAATGCTCCTCTTTTATTGGGAAATCGCCTGAAGGCAGGTTCGGCACCGAACCTGTTTTCGTCAGGCTCTGCATAGTTCTTGTTTCATTATGCTCAACGCCTGTTCCGGATATTTTTCGGAAAGCAGACCCATTGCGGCGATAATATATTTTCTGTCGACAAGCACATCCGCCCTGAGCGGCCTCAGCGATGTCGGCTCCTTTTGGTCATAGAGCGCAAATGACGCGATCTTTGCCGTGTTTGTTGTGTGAATCAGTGAACCGCCCGTCACAACGAGCTTCTGCACTTTACGCAGATCCTTGCCGGTTTGAACATAGGTCGTACCCATCATTGAATACGCTTCTTCGATGCGGCCCGCATGTCTTGTCACCGCCGTGCGCACCGCCATGCATGCAAGAGCTTCGTCCAACCGTTCGGTTTCATCGTCCGTCGGCAAAAGGTCAGTGTTTGCGGCAAACATACTGATGATTTCCTCCGCACGCGCCTCGCTCATGCCTGCAAGCTCTGCAATCGTTTTTATTCCCGCCGCATCCACAATTCCGCGAATGCTGTATCTCATGCCGATATCGCCCTCAACCGTGCGCTTGATATACGGCTCGGGCAAACCCTTGAGCATGGTTCGCGGGTCGGTCGGCATTCCGTTTGCAACGGAATAAACATCCGTTGTTGCGCCGCCGACATCAACGGCAACAAGTTCCCCAAGTCCGCGGGAAGTATCCGTCCCCTCCGCAAGCAGCTTCATTGCCGCCATAACTGCGGAAGGCGTCGGCATCATAATGCCGGAAATAAGTTCGCTCGCCTTGGTAAGTCCCTTTGCCTGCACGATTCTTTTAAGGAAAACTTCGCGAATCTCTTTCTGGGTCGGTTCAATGTTAAGCGTGCCGAATTTCGGCATAACATTTTCGCAAATATGCACTTCGCGCCCGTCAAGAATGCGCTCGCACTGCCGCACGGCATTTCGGTTGCCCGCAATTATGACGGGAAAATCTCCGCCAATATCCGCAAGCACATGCGCATTATGCAGAATGCAGTCGGTATTGCCGCCGTCCGTGCCGCCGACAAGCAGGAAAATATCCGGATTTATCGCCTTTATCTCATCCGCATCATCCTCATTGAGCTTGAAGGCGTAGGTCTTCAGCACCTTTGCACCCGCACCGAGGCTTGCACACTTTGCGGCTTCCGCCGTCAGTTCCGGAACGAGCCCGCTTGCAAGCATACGAAGACCGCCCGCCGCGCTGCTGGCGGCGTAGCGTTCGCAAAAATCAAGTTTTCCGGTCACTTTTTCAAGCTTTGAAAGCGCGTCGGAAAGTCCGTTGTTAATGTCCGACTGAACGGTCGTGTAGGCATTTGCCGTGCCCAGCAGCCTGCATTCATCAACATCCGCCGCTGTGACCTTTGTGTATGTGCTCCCGAAATCGATCAAAAGAACAGGTTTCATGTTTTTTCCCCGCTTTGCAATCGTAATCAGTAAACAATCAGAGCCGCAGGTTATTCCTCAACGTGCAGGTCCTGTTTCAATGCCTCGATATCAACTTCCGGCGGGGTTCCCGGCGGGAAGGAGCGATCGAAGCCCATCTCTTTAAAACGCTTTTCAACCTCGTCAAACGGCTGTTTGCCGATAACGATATTGCCGCCCACATAGAGCAGGATGTTTTCCAAACCTGCCTCATCGCATTTTTCACGCATACCGCGGCAATCCAGCTCACCCTGACCATAGAGTGAGGAGATGACGATTGCATCGGCGTTCGTTTCAATTGCGGCGTTGATGAATTCTTCCTGAGAAACCATAACGCCGAGATTGACAACATTGAAACCCGCATCGGTGAATGCATGATACAGGATCTTGTTGCCGACCGCGTGAACATCGGCGCCGATAACGCCGATAACAAGAGTCTTTTTATCCATCACTTTGACCTCTCATTATTATGATAAAGTGTCCTTACATAACCCAAGCACACAAAGAAACATTGTGTGCCGCATTTTACAGTCGTATAATACATTTTTAAGCACAAATAGTCAAGTGCATATGCACTGCAAACCCCAATATATTTGATTTGACATTAATAAAACGACTCAACGGACGAGTTAACATAAAGCGCGGCGGGAAATTTTATTCCTGCCGCGCCGTTCGCTTTAGTGCAAAATGTTATTCTTCTTCGGATTTATTATGCCTCCGTCTTGCCCTCCGTGTTCTGCGGTTTTATGCACGGCGGCTGTTCACCGTTAAGTGCCGCTCTCAGAGCCAGCAGAGCATCGAAAACGTCAACCGCCACGTCGCCGTTAAGATCCGCACGCGCAGCCTGTTCATCGGTGAGCCCCTCCGTTCCTATTGCATAGCGCATAAGCATAAGCGCGTCGTCAATTCCAATCGTGCCGTCGCCGTTAATATCGCCGATAACGGGGGCTTCGGGTTCGAAAACCGCGTGAATAACCGTGTCCTCCTCAACGGTGATTATCTCATCCGTGACAAGCTCCCCGTTGATGAACCAACCCACAAATACCATGCCCTCATGGGTCGGAACGGGTATTTCGCTGACTTCCAAGCTGAAGCCGACACTGACAGGGGTATCAAGCAGCGTTTCTCCCGTGTAATCGTCAATCACCGTCAAATTGCACGTGCGCGGAGCGTAAACCGCCGCAAAAACCATGGGCCGGGTAATCGTTACGGTTTCTTCGGTTATTATGCGTCCGTTGCAATCCCAGCCTGCGAACGCCATTCCTTCGTGAACGGGCGGCGCGGGAAAATCGCTGACTCTCAGCACCGTGCCGTACTCAACCTCCTCCATGGTCACAAAAAAGCTGTCAGCTATGGTATCATAGAATCTCACGGTAAAAGTCTCTTTTCTCAATACCGCCGTAATGACCATATCCTCGTTTACGATAACGGTTCCCGACTCCATCAGTTCGCCGTTTACAAGCCAGCCCACAAACACCATTCCCTCACGATAGGGCGGCATGGGCAGGTCCGCGAGGTCAACTTCCGTTCCGGCTCGAACTTCGTAAGTCTCATATGTTTCGCCGGTATCGCTGTCAACAAGCGTGATCGTATGCGTTTCGAACCCGCTGTAAACCGCTGTAACCGTCATGTCCCCCAACACTCTGAGATAGGAGCCTTCAAACAGGGTCCCTTCAACATACCAGCCGACAAAGTCCGCATTCTCATGAACGGGCGGAACGGGGAATTCGTCCCTGTAAAGGCCGTTGTCATAGAGCACGGTTACGGATTGCAGCGTTTCACCGGTGTAACCGTCAACGAACGTGACCGTATAAGGGTGCTGCTCATAGGTAGCGTAGATTATAACGTTTGACACGACCGTAACTTCGTCAAGAAACTCGCCGTAGCCGTACCATCCCTTAAAATCATAGCCTTCATGTTCAATGTGTTCGGGGAAATCTTCCGCCTTGATCACTGTTCCGTAAGGCACAGTATCGGTACGAAGAATGATGTCGGTGTGATTATCCCAGAACTTGACTGTGTACATTTTCGCTTCATAAGCCGCATAGCAGCTTGTATTTTCCGTAACATTGATGCTTCCCGAAACGGCGCTTCCGTCCGCATACTGCCATTCGGCAAAATTGTATCCGACTGCATCGGGAGCTTTCGGAAATTCGGACAAGGGAATTTCCGTGCCGTATTCTGCGGTGCGTGTTCCGATGAGTTCGCCGGTGAGTCCCGAATAAAAGCTTACCGTGTAGACTTCGTTGCTGTATTCTGCGCGGAAAGTCGTATCACCCGTAAGATAGTAACTGCTGCCGAAAAATTCGGAACCGTTAACCGACCAATATTCAAACGTTTTGCCCTCATGCTCCGGCGGCTCGGGAAAAGCCTCTGCCATAACGGTATCTCCGATGGGCATATTCAGAGTTTTCAGCACCTGTTCTGTCGCGCCGTCCACCCATTGCACGGTGCAGGTCGGAACGGTGTACGAAGCAATTATATTTGTGTTGGCTGTTATTGTCAGGCTTCCGGTAACGGTCTCTCCGTTCGGACCCCTCCAATGAGAAAAGTTTTTCCCCGGAATCGTCGGCGGCGTCGGGAAGTCGCTGAGGTTCAGCACCGTGTTCTTTGTTACCGTAAAGGATTCAAACGCCGCAGTCTGTCCCTCAACAATGAAGTTCACCGTGTAAAGCGGAGGGAAGTACCAGTTCCTGTTGCCCGCAAGTACGGGATGGGTGTATATACCCTCATCCTCATAATAATAAGGATCGTATTCACCGCGGCGGCTCTTCGCATAGTCAAGTGCCTGCCCGATATTGTAGCATTCGGACACGCCCAATCCGCGCATGGAGTTCAAAATATCTTGGAAGATGTAAACATCATATGCAACGGTCACGGTTTCATCATAACCCAAAGCAACGGAAGCACCGTGTGAAGTGAAATAGTTCAGCAGATTGCCGTCCTTGCCGCCGCTGCATGTTGCAAGGTGAACATAGCTGCCCGGCATGGTTGCGGTTGCATAGTGATTCAGATAGAGATAGTTCACGGCAATGCCGCCGCCGGCAAGTTCCACAACCCAACCGTTGCTGTAATCGCTTGCCGTGACACCGTTTTCATTGTGAATCGCAATATAGCTCAGCCCGTCATATTCCAAACCGTGCGAGTCAAACATGATCACACCGTATTTATACATCTCTGTCAAATCGGTAACATCACATTCGTTGCCTCCGTACACGGTCAAAGTTCCGCCCGTGTAACTGCTGATCACGGGAGCGAAGGTTTCCGAATAGTAAGCGCCGATACCCTCATCAATTCCCAAATAGGGCGCATAAACGGCAACATTCCTGTTTGAGGCCGTGACCGCACCGTCATCCAAAATACCGCGAACCTCTTCCGCAGAGGAAAGCTCGATTTTAACAGGTTCGGAACCTTCTCTGATGCCGTGAACGATATTGTAATCATACACAACGGTCATTCCGGATTTCAGAGTGTAGCCGAAAGTTGTTCCATCCTGGCGGTTGATGCTCTTGATTCGTGAATCTCCGTCAAGATATTCGAACAGGCTGTCCACCGTTTCAACAGCGGACAGGTCGGAGTCAAGTTCGCTTTCGAGTTCAAAGAGCTCGCCGTCAATTTCACGACGAACCTTCTGCATACTGCGAAGTTCAGCTGCTGCCGCATAACTGTCCGCCGCAGCACCGATGGGCAAAAGCCCGATGCAAAGCATCGCTGCAATGAGAATACAGAGTATTCTTCTGAAATTCGTTCCTTTCATAACGCCTCCTGAATGATTTTTTATATCACGCAATTCGAGTGAACAGCGTTGATATCGTTCACAAGCTCAAGCATCGGATTTCGGAGAACGCGCTGCACCGTTTCCGTCATTCATACCGCGACCGCAGTCGGGTCCGAATCTCCTGTTTGCAAAAACTATTCCTTGGAGTATGATTTAAATAATAATTTAAATTGCGCTCCAATTATTTACATTTTAACACAGTATTCAGAGGCTGTCAACAACATTCGAAAAGTATCCGATTGTTTCTTTTTCTGAAAAAAGGCGGCAAATTAACATTTTTCGGTACGGTTCATAATTTTCTCAAATAAATATAACTTGCGGAAAACTTTGCAGCAAAAAGCACGGCAGGGAAAACCCCGCCGTGCTGCGTTTCACTTTCAGTTTGGAAGCATAAGCTTCAAGTCATAATCGAGTTCCTACTTATTATTGCTGAGCATATCCGCTGCCGCATCCGCAACGTTTTCGTTTGTCAGCCTGTCAATAATTCCGTTTTTGGATTCAAAGCCGCACAACCGGAGCGCGCCGCCCTTCATCATCAGGCCGATGCTTGCGTTACTGCTGCTTTTCTCATCCGAAAACCCCTCGACAAGCCCGGTTGCCTTTTGGACCTGTTCAAGCGTCATGTTTTCAAACACAACAAGGCAGTTCTCGGTAACAAACGGCGCAATAGCCTCGCCTGCTTCTTCCGCCTGTTCGCCTGTCAGCACAATGATATCATAATCGCGCTCTTCCGCAGCCTTAACAATTTCGCTGCCTGTGCACTCTCGATCAAGCAAAATCCTGTACCGCATTGAATCCATGCGTGCGGCAGTGTTTGATTTCACGGCAGCGCAAAGGTAAACAATGCAGCCAATGAGCAAAACGATAACAAAACCGGGAATCACTTTCCAAAGAACAGTTCTCTTTGCATATTTTCTTTTCTCCATTAAATACATGCCCCCTCTTCGATTTTCGCTATACACATAATAGCATTCTAACGTTGTGAAGTCAAGCAAAAATGCGTGTATATTTTTTGCATAGTGCCTTTTAAATGATAGCCGAAATGCAAATAAAAACAGGAACAAAAAAAAGAAACAGTCATTTGACTGTTTCTTTGGGATCCGGC